>Ga0209916_1000066_pt1 | contig 249606 bp, 225 predicted proteins | sample ThiBio_1000_plan_FD_183956 | JGI IMG/M metagenome (GOLD analysis project Ga0209916, IMG submission 183956) | Wastewater bioreactor microbial communities from Cape Town, South Africa - Thiocy_solids_2 (SPAdes) | ecosystem: Engineered > Bioreactor > Thiocyanate-remediating > Anaerobic-Aerobic ... | reverse complement strand
AAGGGCGCCACCAGCGCCTTCCTGGAGCGCTATAACGGCACATTCCATCGGCATTCCGAGGCCTTTGCCGCCCAATCCTCAAAAACCGTTTGGATGGCCATTCGATGATGGCTTGTTCAGATCATCCTTAGGCGTTAGGTTTTAAAGGTTTTACAGCTCCGAAGTAAACGCACAACCTCCGGGCATCCCCAAGAGACCGCGAGCAACCTTCGCGTCGTTGGCAATTGACGTGCCTAGTGCGACGGCTTCCACCCCAGTCGGACAGCAGGCAATGTGCTCGATCGTGACACCCAGCGTCCTGACGCCGTCAGGAGCGCGTACACCACCAACGTAGAAAAGTTCACCTTCTTTACCGACGACGATCTCCACCCATTCGTGGAGAGGGTAAAGGAGTGAGTAGCCCTCAAAAGGAGCCGCCAAGGGGTAAGTCATTTCCTAATCTCATTTTGTGCGCGTGAACGGCCGAGATGTCGCACCGCGGTGCGCCCGTCGCCTTTTGCGCAGGAAGGGGCTCTGACCCCGCTAGTTCCAGACCGCCCACTGGACGAGGCTTAATTCCCTCCGTCCCCTTTTTGGAACTGCACGCTTGGGGTTGGTGGAAGCTCCAACCGCGCAGCGTCGAAGCTCTCCAACCACCGCGCAACAACGGGCGGCATCAACTGCACAGCGAGGTCTTCAACCGAAGTCTTAGCGCGAAGCCATCGAAGCATTGTCCCCTCCCCTCAATCACCAAGCCGATAGTATCAGCCCCTTTTTCGTCTACGCACAGCGCAGACCAAAGAGCACGGTTGAAGTGGTGCGCTTCGCAACCAGCAGGCCCCCAGCGGTAAGCGCCGAAATACCCGCCAAAAAAACAAGCATCATTCGATGTACCGGGTGGCCTCGCGCCTCATTCACTTCGACGTGACTCCGGCAACATCCACCCCCCAGGAGAATATGCCAGATCCGTCTAAGCGCCTTGCTGATGTCTCCGCGATAGCCCTAGAAGTCCATCATGGGCAAGTCAGCAAGGTGCATAGATACAGCCACCCAAGTGAGACCGGGTCGTAGGCTCCACCGCGATTACTCGCTCTTCTTCGGCGCCAAAGTCGGAAGATCGGGCCAGCAGGGTGAGCTTGTGCTGGTCATGGCCGAGTCGCTGTATAGGCGACTCTGGATGTCCTCAAGTGAGCGAAGATGGGCGCAGTAGGGGGCTTTTACAAAAAGGTGTCAGGGACAATGTGGGCGCCGCGGCGGCCTGCCGAGCGCCCGCACCGTGGCGAAACGCCCTGTCCTTGCCTCGACCCATGCACGGAATCGATCCGTGCCCAGCACCTTCTGCTGTTGCAGGTAATCGCGAATCTCAGCCACCAGCTCGGTAGGCAGTGCATCCTCGAACAGAGCCCGGTACGCCACGGCGCGGGCGGTGGGATCGGCACCGAGCGCAAGGTATTCGGAATGCGCCACAAGCAAAGGGTCTTCGTGCTCGCCCGCGTGAGCGCGATGGCTCGACCACGGATAGTCACCCGGCCCGGCCACCATCCAGGCCCGCACCGGATTGAGCTCGATGTAGCGGCTGCACGCCAGAAAGTACGATCCCGAATCCACCAGGCACGCCTTGTAGCGCCCTTCCCACAAGGTGCCCGTACGACCGTGGCGACCATTGAACAGCCCGGCATAGTTCCGCGAGAACGTATGCATCAAGCGCGACAAGGCCCCCTCCTCGCCTGGCGTCAGCAGCAAGTGCACGTGGTTGCTCATCAACACATAGGCATGCAGCCTGCAACCAAACCGCCCCAGTGCCTGTCGCAGACATTGCAGATAGCGCTGACGGTCAAGATCATCCAGAAAGCACGGCAACCGATTGTTACCCCGCTGCACCACATGCTGAGGAATGCCGGGAAGATCGAAGCGAGGTTGGCGAGCCATGCCCCACAGCATCGCCACTCCGCCAGCCGACTGCTGTCAGTGAAAACCGCCCCATCCATCGTCCAAACCACCCACCCGCCGTCAGGCAATTGTCCCTGACACCTTTTCCTTAAATTGTCCCTGAATCATTTTCGTAACCAAAATAGGATGACTATTTTTAGTTAAACAGCAGCATGAATCGCACGCGATGTTTGCATTAAACAAGCCTCAAGCCGATCGACCTGCTTGGCAACTACTCGTTGCTGATTTATGCACCAACTCGGAGCATAAATCGTCACCTGCTGAGGGACCGATGCCAAGCTTGAGTTATGAGCAAGATGGCCTCTGACCAACTTCAATGTCGCCAAACCCGACATCAATCCCTCAAGTTGATTTGGATGCGCGGCGCGCATGAGCAGCTCAGCAGCGCCCACACCCCGCTCACCGATTGCCGCCACGAGCATTTCTCTAAGATGCAAGGTATATGTAAATCCATGATTCGACTTTATCGTAGATTTAACCGTATCACTGTTCTGAACGCCGCAAGCAGTGGCAACATTAAACACCATTTCGTCGAACCGCTCTTCAAGCCAGCCACAGTATTCCAGTGTGGCCAACTTAGAAAGAAATTTCGCACGAACGGGCGTAACATCTGGCTGGTTAAACCATGAGTCAAGTTCCACAAGTAGGGCGTCGATTGACATTTACGAAGCCCCAAACACCGCCACCGCTTTTGAGAGTCGACTCTTTACAGTTTGCACACTTGCCAGAGCATATCTAGCACCTTCTGCGAATTCCGGTTCCTCCATGAGTTTCTTTCCCACTCCTGAAAGAAATTCCTCTCTATCCGGCCGTTTATCTATCATATCGAGGTTCGACAAAACGCCAACCAACACTGCCTCAACCAATGTTAGCGATTTCTTTGTTCTGCCAAGCGCTGTGAGTACGATTGCAGAAGCACCCGCCCCTCGGGTGAGCAAGTCGATAACACTAGCCGTCTGCTCGTCAGATGACTTAGAAGCTTTCTGCATAAAATTGTTGAGAAACCCTGCCAAGTTCCCCTCGTAATTATCACGCCCCGCGGTGAATGCAAGGGCGCGAAGAGCTATCTCAACCGAACGAAATCTGTCCGTTGGCCCCCAGATATTTCGTTTGATTGCAGCCCAGTCCTTATTCTCTCTGTCAAATTTCTTCAACTCATCATTGAAATGACCAGAATAGATACAGTTCCTTATTTCCTGATTATTTAGGCGAACTCCGCCAGAGTTAAGTCTATTGAAGATGGTGAATAAATATCTTGTATGACTATCATTTTCGTAGTCACAACGTATTACCGTAATAGGGACACTAATATCCTCGACGCTATCGTATATTCCACGTTGCTCTTCGTTACCGTTACGTAACTGATTATTAGTTGCGCCCTGAAGCAATGGGTGAATGTCTTCGACCGGGTCAACCTTCCATTCCGCAGTTCCTAGAAATTGGGTGATGGTTGTCATCCGCTGCAACCCATCAATCACCTTCCATTTCTGAGTTTTCGCATCCAGGCTGAAGCACATGCTCGGAATGGGAAGGCGCTTGACCAATGAGTCAATGAATCGAGCCTGCTCCGCGCGTCGCCAGACGACCTCACGTTGGAAATCCGGCTGAAGCTCCAACTTCCCTTTGCCACCTGCATACATTCGATTGAGATCTGCACAAGATCGCAATTCGTTATAGGCAACTACGTTCTCCGGTGGAATTGGTTGCTCCGAATCTTCCTGAAAGAAGGTTTGCTCGATTTCTTCCAATACGCTTTTTTGAGTCATCGCGTTCCCCTAGAACATTTGATAGATGCCATCAGATGGGTGCGCTCACATATTCCGCCTGTACTCCCCCCCCACCTCATACAACGCATGGCTAATCTGCCCCAACGAGTTGTACTTCACCGCCTCCATCAACTGCTCAAACACATTCTTCCGCTCCCTGGCCGTGTTCTGCAGCGCCCGCAAGCTCCCCGGCGCCAGCGCATTCCTTGCCTCACCATACAACTTCACGTTCGCAATCTGCGCCCCCTTCTCCTCAGGCGTCGACCGAATCAGCTCGATCTCCGTAGCAATCTCCCCGCCATGATCCTTCGGCAGGAACGTATTCACCCCGATCAACGGCAACGACCCATCATGCTTCTTGTGCTCGTAATACATCGACTCTTCCTGGATCTTGCCGCGCTGGTACATGGTGTCCATCGCGCCGAGCACGCCGCCGCGCTCGCTGATCGCCTCGAACTCCTTGTACACCGCTTCCTCGACCAGGTCGGTCAGCGTCTCGACCACGTAGCTGCCCTGCCACGGGTTCTCGTTGAAGTTGAGGCCGAGTTCCTTGTTGATGATCATCTGGATCGCCACCGCGCGGCGCACGCTTTCCTCGGTGGGCGTGGTGATCGCTTCGTCGTAGGCGTTGGTGTGCAGGGAGTTGCAGTTGTCGAACAGCGCGTACATCGCCTGCAGCGTGGTGCGGATGTCGTTGAACTGGATTTCCTGCGCGTGCAGCGAGCGGCCTGAGGTCTGGATGTGGTACTTCATCATCTGGCTGCGCGCGCTGGCGCCGTAGCGCTCGCGCATGGCGCGGGCCCAGATGCGGCGGGCGACGCGGCCGATGACGGTGTATTCCGGGTCCATGCCGTTGGAGAAGAAGAAGCTGAGGTTCGGCGCGAAGTCGTCCACCTTCATGCCGCGCGCGAGGTAGTACTCGACGATGGTGAAGCCGTTGGAGAGGGTGAAGGCGAGCTGGCTGATCGGGTTGGCGCCGGCTTCGGCGATGTGATAACCGCTGATGCTGACCGAGTAGAAGTTGCGCACCTGGTGGTCGACGAAGTACTGCTGGATGTCGCCCATCATGCGCAGCGCGAATTCGGTGGAGAAGATGCAAGTGTTCTGCGCCTGGTCTTCCTTCAGGATGTCGGCCTGCACGGTGCCGCGCACGCGGGTCAGGGTGTCCTTCTTGATGCGCGCGTAGGTTTCGGCATCGACCAGTTCGTCGCCGGACACGCCGAGCAGACCCAGGCCGAGGCCGTCGTTGCCCGTGGGCAGCTCGCCGTGGTACTGCGGGCGCTGGCGGCCTTCGTAGAGCTTGGCGATCTTCTTTTCGGCGGCGGCCCAGCGGGCGTCGTCCTCGCGCAGGTATTTCTCCACGTTCTGGTCGATGGCGGTGTTCATGAACATCGCCAGGATCATCGGCGCGGGGCCGTTGATGGTCATCGACACCGAGGTGCTGGGCGCGCTCAGGTCGAAGCCGGAGTACAGCTTCTTCATGTCGTCGAGCGTGGCGATGTTGACGCCGGAGTTGCCGATCTTGCCGTAGATGTCCGGGCGCGGCGCCGGGTCTTCGCCGTACAGGGTGACCGAGTCGAACGCGGTGGACAGGCGCGTGGCGGCACCGCCCTGGCTGAGGTAATGGAAGCGGCGGTTGGTGCGCTCGGGCGTGCCTTCGCCGGCGAACATGCGGGTGGGGTCTTCGCCTGAGCGGCGGTACGGGTAGACGCCGCCGGTGTACGGGTAGTGGCCGGGCAGGTTTTCCTTGCCGAGGAAGCTGAGCAGTTCGCCCCAGTCCTTCGACTTCGGCGGGGCCACCTTGGGGATTTTCTGGTGGCTCAGCGATTCGCGGTAGTTGTCGACGCGGATGACCTTGTCGCGCACCTTGTATTCGTTGACGTCGGCGGTGACCGAGGCGTACAGAGCGGGCCACTCGCGCAGCTGGTGGATGGCTTCGTGGCTGAGTTCCTTCAGCGCGGCGTTGTAGCGCTGGCGGAGCAACAGCAGGGAGCGATCGATGCTTTCTCCTCTCTCCCCGTGGCCTTGCGTGGAGTTGCCCGCTCCGGCCGTACCCTCACCCTCGGTCCCTCTCCCGGAGGGAGAGGGAAGCAAAGCGGGGTGCAAATCGGCGTTGCGGTAGAGCTCCAGCGGGCGCGGCAATTGCGGATCACCCAGTTCCTTCAACGCCTCGTAGTAGTGCTGCGCCTTGCTGGCGTACTCGGCCTGGGTCTCGATGCCCTGGTTGATGGCGCGGCCCTGCTCGGCGATCTCGGCGAGGTAGCGCACGCGGCTGCCGGGGATCAGCACGGTAGCGCGCGGCTCCTTCAGCGTGGTGTCGAGCTGGGGCTGGAAGTCGCAGGCGGCTTTTCCGATTCCCGATTCCCCATTCCCTATTCCCAACTTGTGCCGCAGCAAGCGGCACAAGTTCGTGAACATCCAGGTCACGCCCGGGTCGTTGAACTGGCTGGCGATGGTGGGATACACCGGCACGTCCTCGTCGGCCACCTTGAACGCGGTGCGGTTGCGCTTCCACTGCTTGCGCACGTCGCGCAGCGCATCTTCGGCGCCGCGCTTGTCGAACTTGTTGAGCACGATCAGTTCGGCGAAGTCGATCATGTCGATCTTCTCCAGCTGGCTGGCCGCGCCGTAGTCGCTGGTCATCACGTAGACCGGGAAGTCGACCAGGTCGACGATCTCCGAATCGCTCTGGCCGATGCCGGCGGTCTCGACGATGACCAGGTCGTACGGCTGGCTCTTCAGGAAGTCGATGCAGTCGTGCAGCACCACGCTGGTGGCGGCGTGCTGGCGGCGGGTGGCCATCGAGCGCATGTAGACGCGCTTGGAGCGCAGCGCGTTCATGCGGATGCGGTCGCCCAGCAGCGCGCCGCCGGAGCGGCGACGGGTCGGGTCGACCGCCAGCACGGCGATGCGCATCTGCGGGAACGCATGCAGGAAGCGCAGCAGCAGCTCGTCCACCACCGACGACTTGCCGGCGCCGCCGGTGCCGGTGAGGCCAAGCACCGGCGTGTGCTTGCCGGCCAGCTTCCACTGCTTGCGCTGGTGTTCGAGCTCGCTGTCGCCGAGCTTGCCTTCCTCGATGGCCGAGAGCATGTGGCCGATCGAGATCTCGTCGTCGATGTCGACCTTGGGCAGCACGCCGCTTTCGGAGCCGGCGCGCTTCGCGGCGGCATCGCCGGCGCGCTGCACCACGTCCTCGATCATGTGCACCAGGCCCATGTGCATGCCGTCGTTGGGGTGGTAGATGCGCTCCACGCCGTAGGCTTCCAGCTCACGGATCTCTTCCGGCGTGATGGTGCCGCCGCCGCCGCCGAACACGCGCACATGGCCGGCGCCGCGCTCGCGCAGCATGTCCACCATGTACTTGAAGTACTCGACGTGGCCGCCCTGGTAGGACGACAGCGCGATGGCGTCGGCGTCTTCCTGCAGCGCGGCACGCACCACGTCCTCCACCGAGCGATTGTGGCCGAGGTGGATCACCTCCGCGCCTTGGCTCTGGATGATCCGCCGCATGATGTTGATCGCCGCGTCATGGCCATCGAACAGGCTGGCCGCGGTGACGAACCGCAGGGGGGTGGTTTCCGTCTGCGGGGCGCTGGCGGGGACGTGCTTGGCGGGGGAACTCATGGCAACTCCGGACATCGTGTGCTTGAACCCCGTGATTCTAGTGGGAATCGGCATCGAGGGCTTGTTCCGGTGCGCGCACCATTTCATGCCGCAGCGCCCACCCGAGTCGAAATGGGCGAACACGCCGCGTTGATTTCGAACGTGATTTCCTGCAGATATGCTTCCGTCACGATCGCCCGGGGATCAAGCATGAAACTCCTCCACCTGCTCGTTCCACTTGCCGCCACGTTGCTGGCCGGCTGCGCCACCTCGCCCACCGGCCGCTCGCAGTTGATGATGGTGTCGGACAGCCAGATGAGCCAGATGGGGCTGGCCGCGTTCAACGACATGCGCAAGCAGGGCAAGTTCGTTGACGCGCCGCGCGAACGCGCCTACGCCACCTGCGTGGCCAACGCGCTGATCGCGGTGCTGCCGCCGCCATGGAACACCCAGCAGTGGGAAGTGCAGATCATCGGCGACGACACGGCCAACGCGTTCGCCCTGCCCGGCGGCCGGATCGGCGTGAACCGGGGCATGTTCAAGGTAGCCAGCAACGAGGATCAGCTTGCCACGGTGCTCGGTCATGAACTGGCACACGTGGTGTCGCGCCACGGTGCCGAGCGCGTGTCCGACAACATGGCGGCACAGGCGGCGGTGGCCGCCGGCACCATCTATGCCGGTTCGCGCGGCAGCGATGCGGGCAACGCCGCCGCCCTGCTTGGCGCCGGTGCCACGCTGGGCATCCTGCTGCCGTTCTCGCGCACCCAGGAGAGCGAGGCCGATACGCTCGGCCAGCGCTACATGGCGAAGGCCGGCTTCGATCCGCGCGCCGCGGTGACGCTGTGGCAGAAGATGGGTGCGCAAGGCGGCAGCAAACCGCCGGCGTTCCTGTCCACCCACCCGTCTTCCGGCAACCGCGCCCAGGCGCTGAACAGACAGGCACAGCAGTTGCTGCCGACATACCAGCAGGCGCGCGCCAGCGGTCACGCACCGAACTGCCGGCTGTAACCCTCCGGGCCAGCGGACCGGAAATGCGCGTCCGGCACGGTCGCCGGAACCGCTGGACGCGCCGGCTCGCGGCGCCAATCCGCCCCGACTTGACGCGCCGCACCATCGCGCCAGGGGATGACGTACTAAACTTGGCGTTTTGACTGATCGCCCCGGCCCCGGTCGGGGCGATCGATTTCGTCCCTTACCACCATCGGGCGGGCCGCGTGCCCGCACCTTAGTCGGCGAGGCCTGCGGGCAACGTCAATCCATGGAGTCACCGTCGCAATGATCTTTGAAACCATCGCCAAGACCGGCCACGAAGAAGTCGTGTTCTGCCACAACGCCGACGCCGGCCTGAAGGCCATCGTCGCGATCCACAACACGGTGCTGGGCCCCGCGCTCGGCGGCCTGCGCATGTGGCCGTACAAGACCGAGGACGAAGCGGTGAACGACGTGCTGCGCCTGTCGCGCGGCATGACCTACAAGAACGCCGTGGCCGGCCTGAACCTGGGCGGCGGCAAGGCGGTGATCATCGGCGATCCGAGCAAGGACAAGTCCGAGGCGCTGTTCCGCGCGTTCGGCCGCTTCATCAACTCGTTGAACGGCCGCTACATCACCGCCGAGGACGTCGGCATCGACGTCAACGACATGGAATACGTGTTCCGCGAGACCGAGTACGTCACCGGCGTGCACCAGGTGCACGGCGGTTCGGGTGACCCGTCGCCGTTCACCGCCTACGGCACGCTGCAGGGCCTGATGGCCACGCTGCAGTTCAAGCACGGCAACGAGGACGTGGGCAAGTACAGCTTCGCCGTGCAGGGCTGCGGCCACGTCGGCGGCGAGTACATCAAGCTGCTGCGCGAACAGGGCGCCAAGGTGTTCGTCACCGACATCAACAAGGAGGCGGTGCAGCGCTGCGTGGACGAGCTGGGCTGCGAGGCGGTGGGCCTGGACGAGATCTACGACGTGGATGCGGACGTCTATTCGCCGTGCGCGCTGGGCGGCACGCTGAACGAGCAGACCATCGACCGGATCAAGGCCAAGATCATCTGCGGCCCGGCCAACAACCAGCTGGCCACCGACGAGATCGGCGACGAGCTGCAGCGCCGCGGCGTGCTGTATGCGCCGGACTACGCGGTCAACGCCGGCGGCGTGATGAACGTGTCGCTGGAGATCGACGGCTACAATCGCGAGCGCGCGATGCGCATGATGCGCACGATCTACTACAACCTGGGCCGCATCTTCGAGATCAGCAAGTCGCAGGGCGTGCCGACCTACCTGGCCGCCGACCGCATGGCCGAGGAGCGCATCGCCGCGATCGGCAAGATCAAGCTGCCGCACATGGGCAACGGCGGCACCCGCTTCCAGGGCCGCATGCGCGGGCAGTAGGCGCGCCGACACGGGCGTGCTCCGCATGCCCCGGCTTCACAAAGGCCTGCCGCCCACGGCAGGCCTTTGCTTATACGTGGCGGCCAACGAATAATCAGGCGCAGGAGGTGCCGCAGGTGCGCAGGATGATGATCTGGCTCGGCTGGGGTTTGCTCGCGCTGGTGCTGCTGGTGATCAGTGGGTTGCTGCTGGCCGATCATCTGACCCCGCGCACCACCGGCGCGCCCAGCACCGCGCTTCCGCTGCAGCCGGCGCAGACCCCGATCGACCGCGAGCTGGGCCCGTACCTGGCCGCGCACCCCGGCGAAACGGCGGCTACCCTGCTGCCCGACGGCCTGGACGCGTTCGCCGCGCGCGCCGCTTCCGCACGCCTGGCCGGGCGCAGCCTGGACCTGCAGTACTACATGTGGCACGACGACCTGGTCGGCCACCTGCTGGCGCGCGAGGTGTATGCCGCGGCCGAACGTGGCGTGCGCGTGCGCCTGCTGCTGGACGACATCAACACCAAGGGACTCGACCCGGCGCTGCTGGCGCTGGACGCGCACCCGAACATCGAGGTGCGGCTGTACAACCCGTTCCGCAACCGCGACGGCGTGTGGCGATTGCTGGAGATGGTGCAGCGTTTCTTCAGCGTCAACCACCGCATGCACAACAAGGCGTGGATCGTCGATGGCCGGGTTGCGCTGGTCGGCGGGAGAAACATCGGCAACGAGTATTTCGACGCCGGCCGCAGCGTGAATTTCCGCGACCTGGACATGCTGCTGCTGGGCCCGGCGGTAGCCGAAGCCAGCGCGATCTTCGACGAGTTCTGGAACTCGCCCGCGGCAGTACCGATCGAGGCGCTGAACCCGCAGACGCCGGAAAGCCTGCAAAAGCTGGTGGCCGAGCTCACCCACGAATCCACCGACGCTGCCGCGAAGGTCTACCTGGACCGGGTCGCCGCTTCGCCCTCCGTGCAGCGCTTGACCAACCACGAGTTGTCGCCGCACTGGAGCGCGAACATCACGGTGGCATCCGACCCGCCGCAGAAGATCAAGGGCGCCGACCGGGACGGCTGGCTGCAGCCACGGCTGACCGCCCACCTGGGCGGCGTGCACAGCGAAGTGCTGCTGATCTCGCCCTACTTCGTTCCCGGCAAGAAGGGCACCGCGAGGCTGCTCGGCCTGGTGCGCGGCGGCACCCGCGTCGGCGTGATCACCAACTCGCTGGCCGCCAACGACGTGCCGGCCGTGCACAGTGGCTACGAGCGCTATCGCGGGAAACTGCTGGGCGGCGGTGTGCGCCTGTTCGAGATCCGCCGCCACGGCCCGGTCGCCACCCATGGCCTGTTCGGCAGCAGCGGCGCCAGCCTGCACACCAAGGCGTTCGTGATCGACGGCGAGCGCGGCTTCGTCGGCTCGTTCAATCTCGACCCGCGCTCGGCCAATCTCAACACGGAGATGGGCGTGCTGTTCGACGACTCCGGCCTGGCCCGAGACCTGCGCCAGGAATACCTGCGGCTGGCCGCACCCGCGCTGAGTTACGCGGTGCGCCGCGGCGCGGACGGCTCGACGCAGTGGCTGGACCGCAGTGTCCGGCCGCCGCGGGTGCTGGAGCACGAGCCCGATACCAGCTGGTGGCTGCGCACGACCACCCGCGCGATCAGCTGGCTGCCGATCGAATCGCAGCTGTAGGGATACCCGGACCAGTCGGGGCCGCGTGCGCTAAAATCGGTGGCTCGCATCCAAGGAGCCACCATGCGCCCGTTCCCGCTCGGAGAAGACATCGACCTGTTGCGCGAATCCGTGCATGCGTTCGCGGAGAAGGAGATCGCCCCGCGCGCCGATCGCATCGACCGCGACAACCTGTTCCCTGCCGACCTGTGGCAGAAGTTCGGCGAGATGGGGTTGCTGGGCGTGACCATCCCCGCGGAATACGGCGGCAGCGGCATGGGCTTCCTCGCGCACATGGTGGCGATGGAGGAGATCTCGCGTGCGTCCGGCTCGGTCGGCCTGTCCTACGGCGCGCACTCCAACCTCGCCGTGCAGAACATCTTCCACAACGGCAACGAGGCACAGCGACGCAAGTACATCCCGAAGATGTGTTCGGGCGAGTACGTCGGCGCGCTGGCGATGAGCGAACCCGGCGCCGGCTCCGACGTGGTCGGCTCGATGAGCTGCAAGGCCGAGAAGAAGGGCGACGCCTGGATCGCCAGCGGCAACAAGATGTGGATCACCAACGGCCCGGACGCCGACGTGCTGCTGGTCTACATGCGCACCGCGCCGCGCGCCGCCGGCAGTCGCTGCATGACCGCCTTCATCGTCGAGAAGGGCATGAAGGGTTTCCACTCCGCGCAGAAACTGGACAAGCTGGGCATGCGCGGCTCCAACACCTGCGAGCTGGTGTTCGAGGATTGCGCGATCCCCGAGGAGAACATCGTCGGCGAGGTCAACGAGGGCGTGCGCGTGCTGATGAGCGGCCTGGACACCGAGCGGCTGGTGCTCTCCGGCGGCCCGATCGGGCTGATGCAGGCTTCGCTGGACCTCGCCCTGCCCTACGTGCGCGAACGCAAGCAGTTCAACGCGCCGATCGGCACGTTCGGCGTGATGCAGGCGAAGATTGCCGACATGTACACGCGGCTGCAGTCCTCGCGCGGCTTTGCCTACATGGTCGCGCAGCATTTCGACAACGGCGTGAAGTCGCGCATCGACCCGGCCGCCTGCCTGCTCAACGCCTCGGTCAACGCCGTGCAGGTGGCGCTGGAAACCATCCAGACCCTGGGCGGCAACGGCTACATCAACGAGTTCCCCGCCGGCCGCCTGCTGCGCGACGCCAAGCTGTACGAGATCGGCGCGGGTACCAACGAGATCCGCCGCATGCTGATCGGCCGCGAACTTTTCCACGGCAAGGCATGAGCAACATGCGCCGAACAAAAGCATCGGCGCCGGCACATCGAACCGAATTCCGCCGCATGCTGATCGGCCGCGAGCTTTTCCACGGCAAGGCGTAAGGCCAGGCCATGAAAAGGCCCGCGCGAAGCGGGCCTTTTCGTCTCGCGGCAGCGGAAGGCCTCAGAACCTCCAGTTGAAACTCACGGTGCCGGTCTGGCCCTGCTGGTGCTGGCCGGCGTAGCGGTCGTAACCCAGCTGCAGGCTGGCGGCCGGGCTCATCTGCCAGTCCAGCGTGGTGCCAAGCACGCTGCCGTAGCGCGACAACCCGATACCGCCGACCGGGGCAAACTGGTTGACGCCGCTGAAGCTGGCGTCGACCCATTCGCCGCGCAGGCCGAAGCTCTGCTGCCACAGCAATCGCGTGCGCAGGCTGAGGCTGCCGCCATGCGCCAGCTCCCACGTACGCGTGGCGCGTACGCCCAAACCCGCCTGCCACAGCGCGGTGGTCTGCGCCCCCGACTTCAGGCCGAAACCGTAGGCGCCGGCCTCGTTGAAGGCACCGCGCTGCAGTTGGGCGTACTGCACGTCAACGTAGGGTGTCAGCTCGGTGCGGCCCAGCGCGAGGCGGTAGCCGCTCTCGCCATAGGCCACGCCGTAGCGGCCGTTGAGGTTGCTGGCCACGCCGGTGACCTGGTTGCCCAGTTGCACCTGGCGACGCATCATCTCGCGATAGCTGCCGAGGCCGAAGCGGCCCATGGTGTACCACGAGCCGTGGATGACGCCGCCGTACAGCATGCCTTCCAGCGCATGGCTGCGACCCTGGTCGGCACTGCCTGCCAGCCGGCCCAGGCCCTCGCTCTGGCTGATCGCGTAACCGGCCACCGCATTGCCGCTGCCGAGCCGGTAATCCTGACCGACCAGCCAGCCACTGAGGTCGACGCCTACATTGCTGTAGCCGCTGCGCGACAGGTCGCCGTGGTAGCCCAGGTTCTGCGTCCAGCCGCCGGGTTGCGGGTTGTCGACCAGGGTGTCGAAACGATCCGACAACGCGCGCGTTCCGGCGTTGATCGCCTCCAGCGTCATCGCGGCACTGGCCGCGTGCAGCTGACCCGACAGGCTCTCCAGCGAATCCTGCAGCGCGGGGATGCCCTGCGTATGCTGCAGGCTGCCAGCGCCCTCGATGAAGCCCAGTGACGCGGGCGTGATCCCCGGCGGTGCTGCCGGGCCCAGCTGGGTGTTGATCTGGTCGAACGCCAGCTGCACGCGCTCCGCCGCCCCGTAGGACGCGGCGGTGTAGCCCATCCCCTGCACGGCGGTGGCCTGCACCTGGGTCACGTCGAGCCAGGCACTGGTGGCGTCATAGTTGAGCGTGGCGGTGAGCAGGGTGACGTTGGACGACTTGTTCAACGCACTGAAGGTACCGGTGAGGCCGGCGGTCGCGCTAAGCACGTCGGTGTGGCTGTTGACCGTGTAGCCGGAGTCGTAGCCGATGACGTACAGGTCGCCGCCGCCGAGGGTGGCCGTGCCGGTCACGCGCAGCGCCGAACCCAGCGAAAGCGCCAGCCGGCCGTTGCCCTGCTGGGTGTAGTTGCCGCCCACGTTGACGTCGCCGCCGGCCACGGCCAGCACGCCGGCATTGCCCACGTTGCCGCCGATATCGTGGGTCTGGCTCAGCGTGCCCGCACTGCCGATGCTGACGCTGCCGCCCAGCGACTTCGCCATCAGCGTGCCGCCGAGCACCTGGGTCATGCCGGTGTAGCTGGCCGCCTGGGTCAGGTTGAGCGTGCCGGCGCCCTGCTTGATCAGGCCGCCCGCGCCGGAGATCGGGTTGTTCCAGCTGGAGCTGCCGGTGAAGCTGACGGTGACGTCGCCCCAGTTGAACTTCGCCGGGCCGTCGACCGCCCGCCCGACGTTCAACGCGCCGTAGCCAAAGACCGCATCCGGGCCGGCGGCGCCGAGGTCGTCGGCGGTGCCCAGCAAGGTCTGCCGTACCAGATCATTGGTGAAATACGGGAACGCCTGCCACACCAGGGCGGCGGCGCCGGAAATCTGCGGTGCGGCGAACGAGGTGCCCTTGACGATCCAGTAACCCGGGTTCGTGGTGCTGGCTGTCGCATCCTTGTCCAGCACGATCACGTCGCCCGGCGCGGCCAGGCAGTAATCCATCGCCTTGCCGCAGGCATTGGAATAACTGGCCAGCTGCGTCGGGTGCAGGCTGTCCAGCGCCACGGCGACCAGCCAGCCCTTCTCCAGATCGGGCGCCAGCGTGGGCAACGCGGCGATGTCGCTGGGGTCGGTCCTGGCTTCGTTGCCCGCGGCGAACACCACCAGGCCACCGTGCTGCACCACGAACGGTCGGTAGGCATCGGCGAAGGCCTGGTTGATCGAGGCGTCGGTGGTATCCCAGTAGATGCCGCCCCACGAGTTGTTCATCACCTGCACGCCGGCATTGATCAGCGCCGGGTTCAGGGTCTGCCCGAAAAAGGCCGCGTCAGCCGCGGTGACCTTGTTGCCCTGGCCCGAACCGTCGTCGGTGGGCTCGGTGTCGCTGATGATGCGCGCCGAGACCAGCTTGGCGCCAGGCGCGATGCCGCCCGGGAACTTGTCGAATGCCGCACCGGCGGCAATCTCCGACACCCAGGTACCGTGCCCGACCACGTCGTCGATGGTGGTGTTGTTGAGCGCCGGATCGACGTAGATCAGCTCCTGCGTGACCCGTCCGGCCACGGTCGGGTTGTTGCGCATGATGCCGCTGTCGACGATGCCGAGGGTGATGCCCGCGCCAGTGAAGCCCCTGTCGTGCGCGGCATAGGTATTGGTGAGGCCAAGCTGAGCGTCGATCGGGGGCTGATCCGCCGGCGGCGGTGCCGGTGGTGGCGGCGGTGGCGGGGCGGGCGGCGGCGGCCCGGAAGGAGTGACCGGCGGTGGCTGAACCGAGCCGCCACCGCCGCAAGCACCCAGCGCAAACGCCAGGGCCGTCACCAAGGCTATGTTGCGTCGACGCATCCCCGCCATGATCCTGCTCATGCCACGTCTCCCGTCTCGTCCACCACGCCGACCGCCAGCGATCGCGCGCAGCGGCAGTATCCCCCCGGATCAGCGTATCTTCGCACAACAAATATCGTGAAAAACGCGCCGATATGCGCTGTTCACCTGCCGTCAAGGCCATTTGCCGTTGCCGGGAGCGCGCTGCGATAATCCAGAGGTTCAGCCGGGAGGTTTGCCCCGCCGGTTGCCACCTTTCAGTACCCCAGCGGAGTGTCATCATGTCGGACGTCAGCATCGTCATCATCGGTTCCAAGCGCACCGCCATCGGATCCTTCCTCGGCCAGTTCACCGGTGTCCCCACCCCGAAGCTCGGCGCCACGGCGATTCGCGCGGCGCTGGAGCAGTCCGGCGTGGCGCCGGCCGAGGTCAGCGAGGTGATCATGGGCTGCGTGCTGCCGGCCAACCTGGGCCAGGCCCCCGCCCGCCAGGCAGCACTGGCTGCCGACCTGCCCTTCGGCACGGGTTGCACCACGATCAACAAGGTATGCGGCTCGGGCATGAAGGCGATCATGCTCGGCCATGACCTGATCAAGGCCGGCTCGGCCAGCGTGGTGGTGGCCGGCGGCATGGAGTCGATGACCAACGCCCCGCACATGGTGCAGGCGCGTACCGGCATCCGCTACGGCGATGGCCAGTTGGTGGACCACATGGCATGGGATGGCCTGACCAACCCCTACGACGGCAAGTCGATGGGGGTGTTCGCCGAATCCTGCGCCGACAAGTACCACTTCACCCGCGAGCAACAGGACGCCTACTCGATCGAGTCGGTCAAGCGCGCCAAGGCGGCCCAGGAAAGCGGCGCCTTCGCCGGCGAGATCGTCCCGGTCACCGTGACCACCCGCAAGGGCGACGTCCTGGTCGACACCGACGAGCAGCCCGGCCGCTCCGACATCGCCAAGGTCCCCACGCTCAAGCCCGCGTTCCGCAAGGAGAACGGCACCGTCACCGCTGCCAGTTCGTCGAGCATCTCCGACGGTGCGGCCGCGGTGGTGCTGATGTCCGCCGACGATGCCGCCAAGCGCGGGCTGAAACCGCTGGCCCGCATCGTGGCGCACGCCACCCATTCGCAGGAACCGGAATGGTTCACCACCGCGCCGGTCGGCGCGATCCAGAAGGTACTGGGCAAGGCCGGCTGGAAGGTCGAGGACGTCGACCTGTGGGAAATCAACGAGGCGTTCGCGGTGGTGGCGATGACGCCGATGAAGGAGCTGGGCATCGCGCACGACAAGCTCAACGTCAACGGCGGCGCCTGCGCGCTGGGCCACCCGATCGGCGCCAGCGGGGCGCGGCTGGTGGTCACCTTGATCAACGCGCTGAAAACGCGCGGCCTGCGCCGCGGCGTGGCCACGCTGTGCATCGGCGGCGGCGAGGCGACGGCCATTGCGGTGGAGTGCATCGACTGATGACCGTGACCGGCGGATGACATCGCCGGGTCACCTGACGCTTGCGTAAATCGTTTTGCCGGCAAGGCCTGCAGCACCATGAAAGATGTGGCGCAATGCCGGCGAAAGCGCTATTAATACACGGCCAAACGGCATTCCACGGCAAAGGAGATCACCCATGAAGTTTACGCGTACCCTACTCGCCGCCGCGCTCGTCGCGCTGTTGGCGGCATGCAGCAACGGCGCGCAGGATTCCGCGCAGAGCGCCCAGCAGGCGGCGGACACGCAGCAGCAGGCGGCGGACACCGCGCAGCAGGCTGCTGCCGAGGCTCCGACCGAAGCTGCTCCGACCGAAGCTGCTCCGGCTTCCACCGCGGCCGCCCCGGCCACCACCGCTACGGCTCCGGCCGCCGCCACCACCGCTCCGGCCGCCGCCGCAGTCGATGCCGCCGCCAAGGCCGCTGACGCTGTCAAGGATGCCGCCAGTGAAGCCAAGGACGCAGCTGACAAGGCCAAGGACGCCATGAAGGGGCATTGATCCTCCTTCAGGTTTCCTGAAAAAACGGCCGCCTTGTGCGGCCGTTTTTTTTTCGGTGGCGATCTGCCACCCGGCGCTCGATTTTGGTCGCCGGCCTGCGCCCGCTATTATCCGGAGTTCGGCCTTGATGGCAGCCTATCCGTGAGCCCGCATCCATGAGCGTCATTGCATCGCAGATCGATCCGCGTTCCGCCGAATTCCAGGCCAGCAGCAGGCAGCTGCGCGCCGTGGTGGACGATCTGCAGCGCGAACTGGTGCGCAGCGCCGAAGGCGGCGGCGCGAAGGCGCGCGAGAAGCACATCGCCCGCGGCAAGCTGCTGCCGCGCGAGCGCATCCGCGCCCTGCTCGATCCCGGCTCGCCGTTCCTGGAATTGTCGCCGCTGGCCGCGCACGGCATGTACGACGATGCCGCACCCGGTGCCGGCATCGTCACCGGCATCGGCCGCGTGCACGGCAGCGAGGTTGTGGTGGTCGCCAACGACGCCACGGTCAAGGGCGGCACCTATTTTCCGATGACGGTGAAGAAGCACCTGCGCGCGCAGGAGGTGGCGCTGGAAAATCGCCTGCCTTGCGTCTACCTGGTCGACTCCGGCGGCGCGTTCCTGCCGCTGCAGGACGAGGTATTCCCGGACAAGGAGCACTTCGGCCGGATCTTCTACAACCAGGCGCGGATGAGTGCGCTGAACATTCCGCAGATAGCGGTGGTGATGGGCTCGTGCACCGCCGGCGGCGCGTACGTGCCGGCGATGAGCGACGAGACCATCATCGTGCGCGAGCAGGGCACCATCTTCCTGGGAGGCCCGCCGCTGGTGAAGGCTGCCACCGGTGAGGTGGTCGACGCCGAAACGCTGGGCGGCGCGGACGTCCATACGTCCATTTCCGGCGTAGCCGACCACTTTGCCGAGAACGACGCGCATGCGCTGTCGATCGCCCGCGACATCGTGGCCAGCCTCAACCGCCGCAAGCAGATGCCGCTGGCGCTGCGCGCGCCGGTCGAGCCGAAGTACCCGGCCGAGGAGCTCTATGGCGTGATCCCCGCGGACACCCGTCGCCCGTTCGACATCCGCGAAGTGATCGCGCGCATCGTCGACGGCTCGGAGTTCCACGAGTTCAAGGCGCGCTACGGCAAGACCCTGGTCTGCGGCTTCGCGCACATCCACGGCTACCCGGTGGGCATCATCGCCAACAACGGCATCCTGTTTGCCGAGAGTGCGCTCAAGGGCACGCATTTCATCGAACTATGCAACCAGCGCAACGTGCCACTGGTGTTCCTGCAGAACATCACCGGCTTCATGGTCGGCAAGAAGTACGAGCAGGCCGGCATCGCCAAAGACGGCGCCAAGATGGTGACCGCGGTGGCCTGCTCGCACGTGCCGAAGTTCACCGTGGTGATCGGCGGCAGCTTCGGCGCCGGCAACTACGCGATGTGCGGCCGTGCCTACGGCGCGCGCTTCCTGTGGATGTGGCCGAACGCACGCATCAGCGTGATGGGCGGCGAACAAGCGGCCAGCGTGCTGGCCACGGTCAAGCGCGACGGCATCGAGGCGAAGGGCGGCAAGTGGTCGGCCGACGAGGAAGAAGCCTTCAAGGCGCCGCTGCGCGAACAGTACGAACGCCAGGGCCACCCGTACTACGCCAGCGCGCGACTGTGGGATGACGGCATCATCGATCCGGCCGATACCCGCCGCGTGCTGGGCCTGGCGATCTCCGCCTCGATGAACGCGCCGATCGAGCCGGAGCGCTACGGGGTGTTCCGGATGTAGCCGGACAATCGCGCTGCGCGGCCCCCAAAGCGGCCGCACCGCGCTGTCGGGATCAGAAGAACTCGTACTCGAGCTGGAAGCGTACGGTGGCGTCGGGCGTGGCCTTGGTCAAACCGGCCAGCAGCGCGGCGTTGTACTTGAATTTGCGGCCGGCTCCCAATGCCTTCTGGCCGAACAGCGCCGGACCCAGATTCAGCTCCTGCGAATGCAGATGGTGCGTGTCACCGAGACTGCCAAAGCCCTGCATGCCCGGTTGCAGCAACGCATTGGAACCATGCCAGCGCCATTGCATGGCGTAGGACACTTCCGTGCGGACCGGATCCTCGCCCGGCAGCCGTGCGTCGATGCGACGGCCGAACAGGATGTTGAGATTGAACTGCGAGCGGCCGACTTCCTTCTGCAGCATCGGGCCGATCTCGATGCTGTTGGTGTGTTCCAGCCGGTTGTGGGCGTACTCGGCAAACAGTCCGACATCCATCCAGTAGCGTCCGTGCTCGGTCAGCTGGATGACATTCTCCCACTCGACCTCCTCGACCCGCGCCGTCTCGCCGGGCGTCCGCGCATACTCCACGGCCAGCTCGGTAAACCAGCGCGGAGCGATGCCGTAACCGACATCGGCGACCAGCGCCTGCTCGCCATTGTCGCGTTGCGCCCAGTCCTGCGAGCCGCCGCGCAGCTCGAACTCCCACTCCTGGTAGCTGACGATCGGCATGTAGACCGTTCGCGCCGGCCCCGCGTGCACGGTCGAGGTGGCCATCGCGGACAACAGGATCAATGCCGGAGCGGCGCCCCGGGGAAGGAAATGACGAGACATGAGGTTTCCTGGAAATGGGTTGCCCAGGCAACGACGGTTGCCTGCGCGGAGAAAGTGATCCGGCGAGTCAGGACGCGGGCTGTGCACCCGATGGCAGGCGGCCGGCAGCGGTCCGGTGCCGCCCGGACCAGCGCATGCCGAGCAACAGCAGCGACGCGGTGGCGAGGTAGAACACCAGCATCATCCCGGAGGGTCGCGCGTCATACCCCACCAGGATGTGCAGCGTCTGTCCCGCCAGCGAGTCGTTGGAGAGCAGCCACGAGCTGTCCCACAACTGGCTGTTCCAGGCCGGCAACAGATCGGCCTGGACGAGGTAGCGCGCAGCCGTCGATGCCAGCCCGGCGGCAAGCGCCACCAGCATGCCGTTGGTGGCGCTGAAGAAATGCCGCAGCGGGATGCGCAACAGGCCGAAGTACAGCGCAAACCCGACCGCGGTTCCGCCCAGCACGCCCAGCAGCAGCCCCCATGCCACGCCTCCGGCGCCACCGGCGACCATGCCATAGAGGAACAACACCACCTCCGAGCCTTCGCGCAGCACCGCCAGCGCCACCACCACCAGCAGCATCAGCAGCGAACTGGAACCGGTGTGCACGGCGCGGCCCACGGCCTGCATCTCCTGCGCCAGTGCGCGCCCATGGCTGGACATCCACACCACGTGCCAGCCGATCATGGTCACGGCAGCCAGCAGCACGCTGGCGTTGAACACTTCCTGTCCGACGCCGCTGAAGGCATTGGCCAACGACCCGGCGAACACCGCGACCAGCAGCGCACCGAGCACGCCCAACATCAGTCCGCCGCCGACAAACAAGCCGCGTCCGCGCACGCCGCGGGTGGCGGCGCACACGATCGAGACGATCAGTGCCGCCTCGAGCACTTCGCGGAAAACCAGCAATGCGATGCCGATCATGCGCTACTTCACCACCAGCACGCCCTGCGCCGTCTCCTGGTGAAAGTCGCCGAAGAATTTGTAGCGCCCGGCCTTCAACGGGCCGACGAAGACGGTAGCGGAGCTGTTCGGCAACACGATCTTCTCGCGGTTGAATTCGTTGCTCTCGAATTCTTCCGGAGTCGCATCGCGGTTCTCGATCACCAGCTTGAACTTGGCATCGGCCGGCACCTTCAACTCTGTCGGCTGGTAGACGTGGTTCTGGATGACCAGCCGGTATTCCGGAATATCCGCCGCTGACGCCGCCACGCTGGCCAGCATCAAGCCGAGAACGATGAAAAACCGCCGCATGTGACAAACCCCCTGGTCGCCGAGAGGGTTCGCATGATAATCATTCTTATTTGTATCCGCAATACGCCCGACTATCGTTCCTGTCGAGTGGCGTGCACAGGCACGCCTCGCCAAACTCAGCCTTGCGGCGCTTCCCCGCGCAGGCGCACGTCGTCCGGCAGCATGTCGGTACGCTCAATCTCGGCTTCGCGTTGCGACTCGAAGAAGCGCTGCACCTGCTGGCACACTGCCATGGTGCCCTCGCGAGCGATCGCCGAAACCAGGAACCACGGCTGGGTCCAGCCCAGTTCGGCGATGATCTTCTCCGCCACGGCCTGGCGCTCGTCCGCCGGCAGCACGTCGGCCTTGTTGAGCACCAGCCAGCGCGGACGTCCGAGCAACTCCGGGTTGAACTTCTGCAGCTCCTGCTCGATCGCGCGCACCTGCCCGGCCACGTCGGAACCGTCGATCGGTGCGATGTCGACGATGTGCAGCAACAGGCTGGTGCGCGCCACGTGGCGCAGGAACTGGATACCCAGCCCGGCACCCTCGGCGGCGCCCTCGATCAGGCCGGGAATGTCGGCGATCACGAAACTCTGGTCGGTGCCCAGGCTGACCACGCCCAGGTTCGGGTGCAGCGTGGTGAACGGGTAATCGGCCACCCGCGGCGTCGCCGCCGACACCGCGCGGATGAAGGTGGACTTGCCCGCGTTCGGGAAGCCGAGCAGGCCCACGTCGGCCAGCAGCCGCAATTCCAGCTTCAGCTCGCGCGTCTCGCCCGGCGTGCCCGGCGTGGCCTTGCGCGGCGCCCGGTTCACCGAGCTCTTGAAGTGGATGTTGCCCAGCCCGCCCTTGCCGCCTTGCGCCACCAGCATGCGCTGGCCGTGCGCGGTGAGGTCGCCGATCACCTCGTCGGTATCGACGTTGGTGACCATGGTGCCGACCGGCACGCGGATCGTGGTGTCCTCGCCGCCCTTGCCGTACATCTGGCTGCCCATGCCGTTCTCGCCGCGCTGCGCCTTGAAGCTGCGCTGGTGGCGGAAGTCGACCAGGGTGTTCAGGCCCTCGTCGGCCACCAGCCATACCGACCCGCCAGCGCCGCCGTCGCCGCCGTCGGGGCCGCCGAACGGAATGAACTTCTCCCGCCGGAAACTGATGCAGCCATTGCCACCGTCACCGGCCATGACCTTGATTTGCGCTTCGTCGACGAATTTCATGGGATGGGGCCGGGAATAGGGAATCGGGAATAGGGAATCGGAAAAGCAGGTAACCGGGAACATGGTACGGAACTTGCGACAGCCCCGCTTTTACCATTCCCTATTCCCTATTCCCGGCAGCACAAAACAAAAGCCCCGCCAAGGCGGGGCTCTCGTCACCACGCTTGGCGAGCTTACGCCTGCACGACGTCGACGAAGCGGCGGTTCTTGTCGCCGCGGACGGCGAACTGCACCTTGCCGTCGACCAGCGCGAACAGCGTGTGGTCGCGACCCAGGCCGACGCCGTTGCCCGGATGGAACTGGGTGCCGCGCTGACGCACGATGATGTTGCCGGCCTCGATGGCCTGGCCACCGTAGACCTTGACGCCGAGGTATTTCGGGTTCGAATCGCGACCGTTGCGGCTGGAACCTACGCCCTTTTTATGTGCCATGACTCAATGCTCCAGGTGCTCAGGCGTTGATGCCCGTGATCTCGATTTCGGTGAAATGCTGCCGATGGCCCTGCTGACGCTTGTAGTGCTTGCGGCGGCGGAACTTGATGATGCGGATCTTGTCGGCGCGGCCGTGCTTGCGCACGGTGGCGCTGACGGTGGCGCCCTCGACGACCGGCGCACCGATGGTGACCGACTCGCCGGTGCCGACCAGCAACACCTGGTCAAAGCTGACCGTGGCGCCTTCGTCGGCGGTCAGCAGCTCCACGCGCAGCACGTCGCCCTGCTGCACCCGGTACTGCTTGCCACCGGTCTTGATGACTGCATAACTCATGGGAATGCCCTTCTGTCGTTATTCTCTTGGGTATCGCCTGGGCCCGACGGGTCCGGCGAACCGCGGATTATAGCGACGGCTGCCCGGCCTGGTCAAATAGTGAGCAGCCCCCGAAACGCCCCCCGGCGCTCAGTGGGCCGCGGGCGGCGGCGGCGGCGCAATGCCGCCGGCGGCGGGGCTGGCCGGGCAGCGGCCGCTGGCGTCCAGCGTGCCCTTCTGCTGCAACGCCCGGATCATCTGCTCGCCGCGCTCGCGTCCCCATTGCTGGCCGACCTTCATGCCCTCGGCCATTGTCTGCGGCATCTGGGTGATCACCTTCTGGCCCAGCGCGGACTTGTAGAACCTCAGCAGGCCGGCCACATCGGCGGCGGTGAAGTGCTGCTGGTAGACCGGCACCATCCGATCCATCAGCTGCTCGGTGCCGGCCGCGTCGATGAAGCCCTGCCAGTAGGAGGCCGGCACGCACGGTACGGCCTCGCTCATCACGCCGGCCATCTGGGTGTTCATCTGGCCGAACATCTGGCTCAGGTGCATCACCTCGAACAGCTGGCGTACCTGCCTGGCAGTGGGCTGCGCCGCCACCGCCGCGCCGCTTGCGCCCCATGCCAACACGGCCGCAGCGGCTATTCCTGCCCATCGATGCATGGCGGTCTCCGGTCGAGTGGAACCGCCATTTAGCCACAGCCGCCGCCGTCGGGGAAAGCGCCGCACGACCCGGGTCGAGTGAACTATCCAAACTACTTGGTATAGTAATGAGTCCCCCCCATATACGGCGTCCATGGACACCATTCGCATCCGCGGCGCACGCACGCACAACCTCAAGAACATCGACCTCGACCTGCCGCGCGACCAGTTGATCGTGATCACCGGCCTGTCCGGCTCGGGCAAATCCTCGCTGGCGTTCGACACCATCTACGCCGAAGGCCAGCGCCGCTACGTGGAGTCGCTCTCCGCGTATGCACGGCAATTCCTGTCGATGATGGAGAAGCCCGACGTCGACCACATCGAAGGCCTGTCGCCGGCGATCTCGATCGAGCAGAAATCCACCTCGCACAACCCGCGCTCCACCGTCGGCACGATCACCGAGGTGTACGACTACCTGCGCCTGCTGTACGCCCGCGTCGGCACGCCGCGCTGCCCCGACCATGGCATTCCGCTGGAGGCACAGACGGTGAGCCAGATGGTCGACGCCACGCTCGCGCTCGACCCCGAGCATCGCTGGATGCTGCTGGCGCCGGTGGTGCGCGAGCGCAAGGGCGAGCACGTGCAGGTGTTCGAGCAATTGCGCGCGCAGGGCTTCGTGCGCGCCCGCGTGGACGGCGCGGTGTACGACCTCGATGCGGTGCCGCCGCTGGGGCTGCGCATCAAGCACACCATTGAAGTCGTGGTGGATCGCTTTCGCCCGCGCGAGGACATCAAGCAGCGCCTGGCCGAATCGTTCGAGACCGCGCTGCGGCTCGGCGACGGGCTGGTGATCCTGGCCAACATGGATGCAACCGACTCACCCGAGCAGCTGCTGTCCTCGCGCTATTCCTGCCCGGTGTGCGACTACTCGCTGCCGGAGCTGGAGCCGCGGCTGTTCTCGTTCAACTCGCCGATCGGCGCCTGCCCCGCCTGCGATGGCCTGGGCGTGACCCAGGTGTTCGACGCCGCGCGCGTGGTCGGCCACCCGGAGCTGTCGCTGGCCAACGGCGCGGTGCGCGGCTGGGACCGGCGCAATGCGCACTATTTCCAACTGATCCTGTCGCTGGCCGCGCACTACGGCTTCGATGTCGACACGCCGTGGAACAAACTCCCCGCGGACGTCCAGAAGGCCATCCTCTACGGCAGCGGCAAGGACAAGATCGCTTTCCGCTACATCACCGAGCGCGGTGGCAAGGTCACCCGCGAGCACGCGTTCGAAGGCATCCTGCCGAACCTGGATCGGCGCTACAAGGAAACCGAATCCGCCGCGGTGCGCGAGGAACTGGCCAAGTACATCAGCGACCAGCCCTGCCCGGCTTGCGAGGGCCAACGGCTGAACCGCTCGGCGCGCAATGTGTTCGTTGCCGACCACGCGCTTCCCTCACTTACCGCGCGCTCGATCGACGACGCGCTGGCGTTCTTCCAGGAGCTGAAGCTCAGCGGCTGGCGCGGCGAGATCGCAGTGAAGATTGTCAAGGAGATCCGCGAGCGGCTCACCTTCCTCAACGACGTCGGCCTGAACTACCTCACGCTCGATCGCCAGGCCGATTCGCTCTCCGGCGGCGAGGCACAGCGCATCCGGCTCGCCTCGCAGATCGGCGCCGGCCTGGTCGGCGTGATGTACGTGCTGGACGAACCCTCGATCGGCCTGCACCAGCGCGACAACGAACGCCTGCTCGGCACGCTGACCCGCCTGCGCGACCTCGGCAACACGGTGATCGTGGTCGAGCACGACGAGGACGCGATCCGCATGGCCGACCACGTGCTCGACATCGGCCCCGGCGCCGGCGTGCACGGCGGCGAGATCGTGGCGCAAGGCAGCGTGCAGGACATGCTCGACTCGCCGCGCTCGGTTACCGGCCAGTTCCTCTCCGGCGCGCGTGCGATCGAGGTGCCGAAGGAACGCCGCCAGCCGATCGACGACGACGCGTGGCTGCACCTGAACGGCGCCAGCGGCAACAACCTGAAAAACGTCGACCTGGCGATACCCGCCGGCCTGTTCACCTGCATCACCGGCGTGTCCGGCTCGGGCAAGTCGACCCTGGTCAACGACACCCTGTTCCGCCTCGCCGCCGCCGAACTCAACGGCGCCAGCGCGCAGCCGGCGCCGTTCAAGTCGGTGACCGGGCTGGAACTGTTCGACAAGGTAGTCGACATCGACCAGTCGCCGATCGGCCGCACGCCGCGCTCCAACCCGGCCACCTACACCGGCTTGTTCACCCCGCTGCGCGAGATGTTCGCGCAGGTGCCCGAAGCGCGCTCGCGCGGCTACACGCCGGGCCGCTTCAGCTTCAACGTGCGCGGCGGCCGCTGCGAAGCCTGCGAAGGCGATGGCATGCTCAAAGTCGAGATGCACTTCCTGCCCGACGTGTACGTGCCCTGCGATGTCTGCCACGGCAAGCGCTACAACCGCGAGACGCTGGAGATTCTCTACAAGGGCCACACCATCGCCGACGTACTCGACATGACGGTGGAGGACGCGCTGAAGCTGTTCGAAAACGTGCCGACCATCGCGCGCAAGCTCGACACGCTGCGCGCGGTCGGCCTCGACTACATCAAGCTCGGCCAGAGCGCGACCACCCTGTCCGGCGGCGAGGCGCAGCGCGTGAAGCTGTCCAAGGAGCTGTCCAAGCGCGACACCGGCAACACCTTGTACATCCTCGACGAACCCACCACCGGCTTGCACTTCCACGACATCGAGCAGCTGCTCGACGTGTTGCACCAGCTGGTCGACCAGGGCAACACCGTGGTGGTGATCGAGCACAACCTCGACGTGATCAAGACCGCCGACTGGGTCGTCGACCTCGGCCCCGAGGGCGGCGCCGGCGGCGGCCGCATCCTGGTTGCCGGCACGCCGGAAACCGTGGCCGCCACGCCTGCATCGCACACCGGCCATTTCCTCGCGCCGCACCTGAAGCCGGCCAAGGCGGCCAAGCCAGGCGCGCCCAAACGCATCAAGGCCGCCACCAAACACATCGCCTCGGCCGACAAATACAAACCGATGCGCGGAAGCGGGAAGAAAAAATCCCCATGAGCACTCATTCATCCGGCACCGCCGAAACTCCGGCCGGCAACCCGGACACGCCACTGTTCGTCGCCTCGCTCGGCGTGCGCTGGCGCGACCTCGACGCGTTCAACCATGTCAACAATTCCAGCTACCTCACCTACCTGGAAGAGGCGCGGCTGCAGTGGCTGAGCCACGTGCCGGGCCCGTGGTTCGACGAGCACGCCATGCCGGTGATGGCCGCCAGCCAGGTCAACTACCGCCGCCCCATCGCCTGGCCCGCGCAACTGCAGGTGCAGCTGTTCTGCGAGCGCATGGGCAACAGCTCGATGACGATCGCGCACCGGGTGATCGACGCCGAACAACCCGACCAGTTGTACTGCGACGGCCACGTGGTGATGGTCTGGATGGACCCGGCCACCGGCAAGCCGGTACCGCTGCTGCCCGAAGCGATCCGTCGCGCGGCGGAGTGACCCCGTGGGATTTCCTCGGCGGGTTCCGCTTGCGTGGCCCGCTGCGTTCCGCGCGGTCGACGCAGCGGGTTCGCGATGTCGTTTCCCGTGTCAGCGCCTGCGCGCCCGATCCACTTCCGAGGCCAGCTGCTGCGCCTCCTTGCGATCGTTGGCCAGCACGATCTCGCTGACCCGCAGCGTGGACATCCAGGTGCGCAGGTTGATCAGCATCGACGGGTCGGCCTTGAAGCTTGCCAGGATCGCGGTCGCCACCGGCTCGCTGATCGGCGCCGGGCAGGCGACAAATTCCTGGGTGGCGTAGGTCGTTTCGCGAAAGCAGTGGCTCCAGATGTATTGCTGGACGGGCCACGGTGTCAGGCCACGCACCTGCCTGCGGTAGGCCGGGTCCTGCTGGCGGATGATGGATTGCCCGCCGACCCCCGACATGGAGTAGTAATCCTCGATGCGGCCGCGCAGCCGTTCGTCGGCGATCAGGCCGAGGTCGCCGGCGCTGCGCATTTCGGTGAACGACGCATCGGAAGGCACGAACGGCATGGTCTGGCTGGCCTGGTAATACGCGAGCACGGTCTTCCACGCCGATCCGTCCGCCAGTTGCCCGTTCTCGCCGTGATCGATCGCGGCACGCCCATAGCCGGACACGGCGTTCCAGAAGGCACTCGTGACGTCCATGTTTCCGCTGTCCTTGACCAGGTCGGCGTGGATGCGCCGGGAGTAGCTGTCGGCACGCGCGTCGTCCACGCGCCCCTGGTTCCAGTTGCTCACTTCCAGCGCAATCAGGATGCCGACCACGACAATCACCAGCTCGATGACCGCCGCCGTCCAGTCATACGTGCGCAGCCGCGCCCCCAACTTCGACATGCTCATGCGTTCACTCCCCGACCTGCGTACCACACATCGAGAACGACGACGGGTCGCAGCACCATGCGCTCCGGCGCCTCGATGAACCCGCACCGCCATCGCTCGGACAAGCCTGACCGGCGACACAGAAGCCGGTGCGGATATCGCATCCCCCGGCACGCCGCGACACCGTCGACGCACGCCATGCACGCGCCGTCGCTATGATGACGATCCGGTCCCCACGATGGAATGCGCCCCATGACGACAGCATATCGCTCCGCACTTGCCCTCGCCTGCATCGCCGCACTGGGTGGCGCATGGCCGGCATATGCGGCAGACACCGCCGCGCTGACCCTGTATCGCAGCGACAGTGCCGCGCTATACGCCAGCCAGGGAAGCGGCGACGTGGACGCCGGCTACGCGGTGGTGCGCGAGCAGCGTTCGCTGACCCTGGCCGCCGGCACCCACGACGTGACCATCGGCAACTTGCCCAATGCGCTGGACGCCGAAGCGCTGGCGCTGGCCTTTCCCGGCAACGAGGCCACGGTGATCTCGCAGCGGTTGCTGCTGGCGCAAGGCAACGATGGCGCGCTGTCCGGCCTCGTCGGACAGGAGGTCAACGTGCTGGGCAGCAACGGCGAATCGCTGGCCAACGGCACGTTGCTGCGTGCCGGCAACGGCTTGCTGGTCCGCGGTGTCAGCGGCACCACGCTGGTGCGCGATTACGCAGCAGTGCGCAGCAGCGGCGGCACCTTCCCGCTTGGCTCCAGCCTCAGCCTGCGCGTGGACGCCGCCCGCGCCGGCCAGGCCCGCGCCGTGCTCAGCTATCCCACCGCCGGCCTCGGTTGGCGCGCCGCCTACGTGGCGACGCTGCAGCCGGGCAACGCCTGTCGCATGCAGTTCGAATCACGCGCCAGCATCGCCAACCGCAGCGGGCGCGACTGGCAGGATGCCCGGATCACCCTGATCGCCGGCGAACCGAACATGGCCAAGGGCTCGGCGCCGCGTCCGATGATGGCGATGGCGCGCGGCTACAGCGCCAAGGCCGAGGCGATGCCGCAACAGGACAGCCTGGGCGATTACCGCAGCTTCACCCTGCCGGGCAAGGTGAGCCTGCCCGACGGCAGCGTCAGCCAGGTGCCGCTGTATGCCACCCGCACGATGGATTGCGAGCGCACCACCTTGCTGGAGAACGGCAACGCCTTCGAGCCGCAGCAGCCCGTCATCCAGCGCGACTTCCAGCAAGGCAGCGGCAGCATCGTCAGCACCTTGCAACTGAAGGCCTTCGACAGCCTCCCCGCCGGCTACCTGCGCGTGCTCACGCACGACCGCCACGGCGTGCCGCAGTTCATCGGTGAGGGCCGCATCAACGACACGCCCAAGGGCAGCGACGCCACGATCACCCTGGGCACGCCGTTCGACCTGCGCGCCGAACGCACGCGCACCAGCTTCCATGTCGACAAGGACGGCCGCACGCTGGACGAGGCCTTCCGCATCGAACTCAGCAATGCCGGCGACAGCGCGCGCACCGTGACGGTGCGCGAGCACCCCTCGCGCTGGCGCGAGTGGAAGCTGGTCTCCTCCAGCAGCAAGCCCGCGCGGCAGAGCGCCGACACACTGGAGTTCCGGGTAGAAGTGCCCGCCAACGGCAAGGCGACGCTGAACTACGCCGTGCGCTACAGCTGGACCGCCGACCAACAGCCGCAATAAGCGAACGGAGTCGATCATGCTCAACCTCATCACGCACGACCACGCCATCCGCGAGATCCAGCTAGCCCGCCCGCCGGTCAACGCGCTGAACCTGGAACTGCTGCAGGCGCTGCACAAGGCGATCGACGACAGCGTGCGCGACGACGTGCGCGGCATCGTGTTGTCCGGCGCGCCCGGCCTGTTCTCCGCCGGTGTCGACGTGCCCTCGCTGCTGCAGCGCGACCGTGCCGGCGTGCGCGAGTACTGGCGCGAGTTCTTCGCGCTGTGCGGCACGCTGGCACGCGCGCCGATCCCGCTGGTGGCAGCGATCACCGGCCACAGCCCGGCCGGCGGCGCGGTGCTGGCGCTGTTCTGCGACTACCGGGTGATGGCCGACGGCCCGTACCGGATCGGTCTCAACGAGGTGCAGGTCGGCCTGATCGTGCCCGAGGCGATCCAGCTGGCACTGCGTCGCGTGGTCGGCACCTACCGTGCCGAGCGTCTGCTGGTGGCCGGCGCCATGATCGAATCGGCCGACGCGCTGGCCTGCGGTTTCGTCGACGAAACCACCGCCGTCGAGCAGGTCACCACCCGCGCCCTGCGCTGGCTGGACGAACTGCTGGCGCTGCCCTCGCACGCCATGCTCACCACCCGCCGCCTGGCCCGCGCCGATCTCGCCAACGCCTACGCCGACCTGGACGCGTTGCCGCTGGACGACTTCGTCGAGGCATTCTTCCATCCGGAAACGCAGGCCACCTTGCAGGCGCTGGTAGCGCGGCTCAAGGGCAAGAGCGAGAAGTGAACGCGAAGAAATAAGGAAAGAGAGCAGGCGCGCGCTCCTGCTCTCTTCGCCGTGCGGCGACAGGGCCGCTTGCAGTTTCGCGTAGCCGCCCGCACCATCCGATGGCAAACCTTGCCATCGGAACCCGCCATGGCCACCTTGAATATTTCCCCGCCCGATGAACTCAAACGGCTCGTCGACGAACGGAACGGCGTGCGCGAGCTGATCCGCGAACAGTGCGACGTGGAGAATGTGCGCACGATGTTGCTCGACGGCTTCAACGCCGGGCCAGCGCAGATCGCGGAGTGGTGCGGGATTGCGGAAGGCAAGGCCGGGTCGTGACTGACAAAAGCGTCGTCCTGCGCTCCTTCCCGGTCATCGGCTTCCCTTGCCTGATGTTCCATTTCGAACGGCAGCCACCGACCGACATCGGCCGCGTACCGCACGGCAAGCGCGACATCCCGGCACGGATGGGGCAACTGTCGTGAGCGCCTTCAACGAGGATTCCCGGGTCAAGATCCCGGCTTTGCTGCATCTCACGCGATTGGGCTACGACTACCTGTCGCTGAAACAGGTGCGCTGGGACACTCGCAGCAACATCTTCCCGGAGATCCTCGAAGCGGCCCTGCTGCGCCTCAACCCCGAGCTGCATCGCGAAGACATACCCGCCCTGCTCGATGCGATCTATCTCGACCTGCAGAACGAGGATCTCGGCAAGGCTTTCCATCGCCGCCTTGTCGCGCGCAGTGGCGTGCGCCTGATCGACTTCGACAACCTTGCCAACAACGCCTGGAACGTCGTCACCGAGCTGCCCTTCGTCAACGGCGAGGACGAGTTCCGCCCCGACATCACGCTGCTGGTCAACGGCCTGCCGCTGGCCTTCATCGAGGTGAAGAAACCGATGAACAACGGCGGCGTGCTGGAAGAACGCAAGCGCATGGATCGCCGCCATGCCAACCCGAAGTTCCGGCACTTCTTCAACCTGCTGCAGTTGCAGGTGTTCTCCAACAACATGGAGTACGACGAGGCCGCCGCCGAACCCGTGCAAGGCGCCTTCTACGCCACCTCCACCTACGGCGAGGCGCACTTCAACCACTTTCGCGAGGAACGTCAAGCGGAGTTGGCGGGCGCACTCGCCCCCTTCGTGGAAGAGGTTGAAGACATCATCCTCGCCGACACCAACCTGGTCGGCATCAAGGGCATGCCGGAATTTGCGCGCAACAAGGCGCCGGACACGCCCACCCACCGCCTGCTCACCTCGCTGTGCAGCCGCCAGCGTCTCGCCTTCGTCCTGCAATACGCCTTCGCCTGGCCGCTTGAGGAGACCGGTCTGCAGCGCCACGTGATGCGCTATCCGCAGATGTTCGCCACCTGGGCCATCGCCGACCGCCTCGCCTCCGGCATCCACAAGGGCATCATCTGGCACACCCAGGGCAGCGGCAAGACCGCGCTGGCGTACTACAACGTGCACTTCCTCACCGACTGGTTCCAGCAGCGCGGGCAGGTACCGCGCTTCTACTTCATCGTGGACCGGCTCGACCTGCTCACGCAGGAGAAGGACGAGTTCACCCAGCGCGACCTCACCGTGCACGTCATCGACAGCCGCGACGCCTTCGCACGCGACATCAAGCAGGGTGGCGCGGCACGCAATGCGCGCGGCAAGCCGGAAATCACCGTAGTCAACATCCAGAAGTTCAAGGACGACCCCGACGTCACCGCAGCCACGGACTACAACCTCGCCGTGCAGCGCGTGTATTTCCTGGACGAGGTGCACCGCAGCTACAGCCCCCGCGGCAGTTTCCTCGCCAACCTCGAACAATCCGACCGCGATGCCATCAAGATCGGCCTCACCGGCACTCCGCTGATCGGCGAGAGCCTGCAATCCAAGGCGCTGTTCGGCAACTACATCCACAAGTACTACTACAACGCCTCCATCGCCGACGGCTACACCCTGCGCCTGATCCGCGAGGAAATCGCCACCCGCTACCGCATGCAACTGCAACAGGCACTGGCCGAGATCGAGGTGCGCCAGGGCGGCATCGAGCGCAAGGCGCTGTACGCCCACCCGCGCTTTGTCGCGCCGATGCTCGACTACATCCTCGACGACTTCCGCCAGTCGCGCGTCGCCTTCGACGACAACGGCATCGGTGGCATGGTGGTGTGCGACAGCGCCGAGCAGGCGCGCGAGCTGCACCGCCAGTTTTGCCAGCGCATGATGGCCGCGCCGGCCCGCGCAACCGAGCCCGCCAACGACGCCCGCTATGGACAGTCCCTCGCCGCCGAAGCTCCGGCCCGCTATGGCGACGCGCCGCTCAGCGCCGCGCTGATCCTGCACGACGAAGGCAGCAAGGATGACCGCAAGAACCAGGTCACCGCGTTCAAGGCCGGCACGCTCGATCTGCTGTTCGTCTACAACATGCTGCTCACCGGCTTCAATGCGCCGCGGCTCAAGAAGCTCTATCTCGGCCGCGTGGTACGCGAGCACAACCTGCTGCAGACCCTCACCCGCGTCAACCGCCCCTACCGCAAGTTCCGCTACGGCTACGTGGTGGACTTCGCCGGCATCCAGGGCGAGTTCGACAAGGTCAACCGCGACTACTACGACGAGCTCACCGCCGAGCTCGGCGACGAGATCGAGCACTACAGCCAGTTGTTCCTGAGCGCGGATGAAATCCGCGCCGATCTCGAAGCCATCCGCGAAGCCTTGTTCGAGTACGCGCTGGACGATGCCGAGCTGTTCTCGCAGCAGGTCGGCAGGATCGAGGACATCGGCCAGCTACGCGCCATCGTCAAGGCGCTGGCCACGGCGCGCGAGCTGCACAACCTGATCCGCCTGGGCGGCCACCAGGAACTCGCCCGCCTGCTCGACTTCCGCAAGCTGCGCCAGCTGCACGGCGAGGCGCAGAACGCGCTGGCCGCGCTCAACCTCAAGCATCGGCTCGAACACGCCGACGGCACCGCCGGTCTGCTCAACCAGGCGCTGGAAGAGGTGATCTTCAAATTCGAGAAGATCGGCGAAGCCGAACTCAAGCTCGCCGACGAACTGAAAGACACCCTGCGCCGCACCCGCGAGGCTCTCGCCGCCACCCACGACCCGCGCGACCCGGCCTGGATCGGGCTGAAGGAAGAACTGGAGCGCCTGTTCAAGGCCCGGAAGCTCAGCGAAGTGAGCCAGGCGGAGATTCAAGCCAACATCGCCGCACTGCGCGAACTGGAGCACAAGGCTCGCGAGCTCAACCAGGCCAATGCCAACCTCGCCGCCCGCTACGGCGGCGACGCCAAGCTGATGCGCGTGCACAAGCGCCTGCTGGAATCGCACCGACTGGGCGACAACCAGACCCGCCTGCACGCCGCGTTGAACGCGGTGAAACAGGCCACCGACCGCGCCGTGCTCGGCAACCGCGAGCTGCTGGGCACGCCGGACTACTTCGAGAAGCAGCTCATGCCGATCGTGGTGCGCTCGTTCAGCGCCCAGCCGCCGGCCCCGGATGCCGACACCTGCCGGCTGATCCAGCAACTGCTCGCCCGCGAATACCTCAACGAATCCCAGGGCCACCTGCCGTTCCAGTAGTCCCGGACCGATTCGACCGGTCACGGCCGCACCATGCTAGAGTGTGCATCGCAAATGCAACGCACGAGGTTCCGCCATGAAAACCGCCACTCTGCCATCGCTGCGCGTCGACCCTGAACTGCGTCAGGCTGCCGAAGCCGTGCTGCGCGATGGCGAAAGCCTGTCCAGCTTCATGGAGCAATCCCTGCGCGACGAGGTGAACCGCCGCCGCATGCAGGCCGAGTTCATCGCCCGCGGCCTGGCCGCACGCGACGACGCCGAGCGCACCGGCGTGTACTACGACGCCGACACCGTGCATGCCGAATTGCGCGGCATGCTCGCCGAGGCCGAAGCCAAGGCAAAAACCAAAGCGAAGACCAGGGCGTGAGCTGGCGCGTCCGCTACGCGCCGGCGGCGCGCGAAGACCTCAAGCGGCTGTACGCATTCCACCTGGAGCACGACCTGGCGGCCGCCCGACGCGCGCTGGCGGCGATCATCAAGGGTGTCGAGCTGCTGCAGCAGTTTCCCTTCGCCTGCCGCAAAACCAGTCCCGACAACCCGCTGCTGCGCGAACTGCCGGTTCCGTTCGGATCGTCCGGTTTTGTGCTGCTGTACGAAATCAAGGACGACACCACCCTCACCATCCTCGCCGTGCGCCACCAGCGCGAAGACGACTACCACTGAACCCATGAACCCGCCCAGCTACCAGCAACAGACCCGCGACCTGATCGACGGCCTCAAGGCCGTGTGCGCCAGCCATGGCCTCGGCAACGACGGCAACGAATACAAGATCATCGTGCAGACCTTTCTGTACAAGCTCCTGTGCGACAAGTTCGCGCACGGGATGAAGCGAATCGAGCCGAAGCTTGCCGCGGCGGACAACTGGATCGCCGCGTGGCAGGCCATGCCCCGGGGCGAGCGCGAGATGCTGCAGCTCAAGCTCGATGCCGACGTGCCGCGCCTCACCGCCGACCAGCTCATCCCCAGCCTGTTCAACCGCCAGGCCGAACCCGGTTTCGCCAAGCTGTTCGACGACACCCTGCTCGCCATCGCGGTTGCCAACAACGACATCTTCGCCGTGCAGACCGACGACGGCGAGAAGCTGCCGCTGTTCGACCGCCTCAGCGAATACGTCACTGGCAGCGCCGACAAGCGCGACGGCTTCGTGCGCGCCCTGTTCAACAAGCTGGTGGGCGTGAGCTTCGAGCGCCTGTTCGAGCAGAAGTACGACTTCTGGGCCACCCTGTTCGAGTATCTGATCAAGGACTACAACAAGGACAACGGCGGCAAGTACGCCGAGTACTACACCCCGCACGCGGTAGCCACCATCATGGCCGACATCCTGGTGCCGATGGACCGGCGCGGCACCGTGAAGAACGTCACCTGCTACGACCCCGCCAGCGGCTCCGGCACCCTGCTGATGGCGCTGGCCCACGCCATCGGCGAGCACCATTGCAGCATCTTCTCGCAGGACATCTCGCAGAAATCCTCCAGCCTGCTGCGCCTCAACCTCGTGCTCAACAAGCTGGTGCACTCCATCCCGCACATCACCCAGGGCAACACCATCCTGCACCCGGTGCACAAGGACGGAAAAGCGCTGAAGAAGTTCGACTACATCGTCTCCAATCCGCCGTTCAAGATGGATTTCAGCGATTTCCGCGACGACCTCGACACCGACGCCAACACCAGCCGCTTCTTCGCCGGCATCCCCAAGGTTAAGCCGAAGGTGAAGGACAAGATGGAAATCTATCTCTTGTTCATCCAGCACATCATCGCCAGCCTCAAGCCCGGCGGAAAGGCCGCTGTAGTGGTTCCGACGGGTTTCATCACCGCCGCCAGCGGCATCGAGCTGCGCATCCGCCAGAAGCTGGTGGACGACAAGCTGATCGCCGGCGTGGTCTCCATGCCCAGCAACATCTTCGCCACCACTGGCACCAATGTGTCGATCCTGTTCCTGGATGATTCGGCACACGATAGCGTGGTGCTGATCGACGCCTCCGCGCTGGGTGAAAAGGTCAAGGAGGGCAAGAACCAGAAGACCCTGCTCAGCCACGCCGAGGAGCAGCGCATCGTGGATACCTTCAACGCGCGTGAGGCGGTGGAGGATTTCTCTGTTGTCGTGGATTACGACGCGATTGCGGCGAAGAACTACTCGTTGAGCGCGGGGCAGTATTTCGAGGTGAAGATCGAGTACACCGAACTGACGCAGGAGGATTTCGCGGCGAAGGTTGGAGACATCACGCTACGGCTTGACCAAATGTTTGACGAGAGCCGCCGACTGGAAGCAGAGATCAAGATCCGCCTTGCGGAGCTACGTGCATGAGCGACGGGAATGCGCCCGTCTCGAAACGTGCGTTTCATGGAAGGTCCGTGCAACTGCAACGACTGTGCACAGCCATCACGGACTGCCATCACTCCACGCCGAGCTGGACCGAATCCGGGCAGATCGTTGTGCGCAGCGAGAACATCAAGCGTGGCAAGATTTCGCTGAAAGACCCCTCCTACACCGATCAGGCTAGCTTCAAGGAGCGCATTTCCCGTAGCGTCCCTGAGCCGGGAGACTTGATCGTCACCCGTGAGGCTCCGATGGGTGAGGTCGGCATGATTCCGACAGGCGTCCAATGCTGCCTTGGGCAAAGACTCGTTCTAGTCAAGCCTGACCCATCACGGATCGATCGGCACTACCTGCTCTACGCGATGCAGTCAGAGTTCGTGCAGAAGCAAATCGGAGCCAGCGACGAGACGGGCTCGACCGTGAGCAATCTGCGCATTCCGGCGCTGAGGGAGTTGGAGATTCCGTTACTTGCACGTGCGGAGGAAATCGGCGCTGTGCTGGCCGCCCTCGACGCCAAGATCGACCTCAACAACCGCATCAACGCCGAGCTGGAGGCGCTGGCGAAGACGATCTACGACTACTGGTTCGTGCAGTTCGACTTCCCCGACGCCCACGGCCGCCCCTACAAATCCAGCGGCGGCGCGATGGTCTGGAACGACGCCCTCAAGCGCGAGATTCCGGCGGGGTGGGAGGTTAAATCGCTGTGGAACATTGCAACTTACACAAACGGTTTGGCGATGCAGAAGTTTCGCCCGAAAGGCTCTGAGTTCCTGCGCGTCATCAAGATCAAAGAGATGAGCGACGGATTCTCTCCAGACACCGAGCGCGCAAGTCCGACAATCGCCGACAGATTCATCGTGAATGATGGGGACATCCTCTTCTCGTGGTCCGCGACACTTGCCGTCCAGATATGGACACGAGGGCGCGGCGCTCTCAACCAGCACATCTTCAAGGTCACGTCGGAAAAGTACCCCACGAGCTTCGTCTATTTTCAACTCACCGGCTATCTCGACCACTTCAAGATGATGGCCGAGAAGCGGAAGACGACGATGGGACACATCACGCTGGATCATCTGCGACAGAGTTTCGTCGTCATACCACCTGCTTCCTTGGTGGAGAGGCTTGATGAGTCGTTGCGCCCAATACTCGACCAGTATGTCGGCCTCAACAAGCAAAGCCAGAAACTGGTTGAACTCCGCGACTGGCTGCTCCCCCTGCTGATGAACGGTCAGGTGCGCGTGGCATGACCGTCCTGCGCTGCACCGCCAAGCTGCTGAAGCGCCTGCACCAGCCGGCCAAGCCGCCCGAGCCGGCAGCGCAGGCCAACCCGCTGGGCGAGTGGTACGCCGATATCGACTTCTGGCACCGGCAGCCGTTCGTGGTGATGCTCAACGCCGCCACCGGCGCGCTGCTGGTGCTGTCTGGCCACGCCGCCGGCCTGCGCCGGCTCAACGAAGGCACGTTGCTGCAGTTTGCCTCGCTGTGCGAGCTGTACGGCCTGCGCGGCGCGGGCGTGGATGCCGAGCTGCATGGCTTCGACGCCGGCTTCGCCTGCGCCGCCACTCGCGACCGCAGCCTGCTGGCCTCGCTCAACCAGCGCAAGTTCGAGTGCTGGATGGCCATGGAGCACGCGGACCGCACGCCGGCATCGGTCGCGGCGCACGAGTGGAACGGCCTGTTCAAGCACTCTGCGCTGGGTCGCAACGAACGCCATCGGATGGACTACCACCGCCCGCTCGACCTGCTGCGCCAGCGCCTGCTGCCGGCGGCGGATGTGCTGCCCTTCGACCGCACGGCTCGCCCGCCGGCTGATGGAGTCAATCGCGGCAGCGGGCAGCGGTAGCGAAACCCGAGGTTCCGCTCAAGGCTCCCAGATCATGTGCACGTCCGCCCGCGCATAGTGCGACCCCGCGCGCGGCGCGGGGTGGTGGCGGAAGCCGACGCTCTCGTACAGCGCCAGCGCCGGTCCGAGCAGGCTGCTGGATTCGAGGAACAATTCGCGCGCATCGAGCGTGCGGTAAAGCGCCAGCGCCGCCTCCATCAGCAGGCGGCCGACGCCGCGGCCACGCGCGGCTGGCGACACCGCCATCTTGGTGAGTTCGTAGACGCCGTCGCCCTCGTGTTTCAGCGCGACGGTGCCGATCGCGTGCCCTTCCCCGTCGATGGCGAACAGGATGTGGCCGCCCTTCGCGAGGATGTGTTCTTCGGGGTTCCCGAGCACCTCGCGGTCGTAGCCCTCGACCACGAACCAGCGCTCCAGCCACTCGATGTTGAGCGTGGCGAATGCGGCACGCCAGCGCGGGTCGAAGCCGACGATGCGCACGTCCTGCGTGTCGGTGCCCGGCGCGCTCATGCGTCGCCCGTCGCCACCGGCCGCGACGGATCGCTGACCCAGCCGCTCCACGATGGCGCGTACAGCCGCGAGCCGTGCAGGCCGGCGTGTTCCATCGCCAGCAGGTTGTGGCAGGCGGTGACGCCGGAGCCGCACATGTGCACCACCTGCGAAGGTTCGGTGGCGCCGAGCACGGCACCGAACTCGGCGCGCAACTGCACTGCCGGCTTGAAGTGGCCGCTGGCGTCGAGGTTGTCCGCAAACGGGCGGTTCAGCGCGCCGGGAACGTGGCCGGCGGCGCGATCCAGCGGCTCGGTGTCGCCGCGGTAGCGCGGCGCGCCGCGCGCGTCCAGCAGCTGGCCGGAAGCGCCATCGGCGACGGCGCGGTGATCGAGCAAGAGCTGGCTGGCGTCATAGCGCAGCGAAACGTGGCTGGGCGGTCGCGCTGCGGGTTCGCCGCGTTCGACGGGTTTCCCCGCGGCCGTCCAGGCAGCCCAGCCGCCATCCAGCACCGCGGCGGGGATGCCCGTCAGGCGCAGCAGCCACCACAGCCGCGCGGCGGCCAGCGCGCCGCCGGTGGCGTCGTAGCTCACCACCTGCATGCCGTCGCGCCAGCCCCAGCGCGACAGCAAGGCGCTGAACGCCGTTTCCAGCGGCAGCGGGTGGCGGCCCAGGCCCTCGGCCTGGCGCGACAGGTCGGACAGGTCGCGATCGAGGCTGGCGTAGACCGCGCCGGGCACGTGGCCCTGCGCGTAGGCGCGCGCGCCGCTGGGAGGGTCGGAAAGTTCGAAGCGGCAATCGACGACCAGCACGTCGTGCGGCGCCAGCGCAGCGAGCGCGTCGACGTCGATCAGGGTGGTTTTCAGGCTCATGTGCGGTCCATCCTCTCCAGCAGATTGCAAAGCATCGCGGCGGTGGCGCCCCAGATGCGGTGCCCGGCGTGGACGAATTCGACCATCGGCCGTTGCTGCCCACGGAACTCCATCATGTAGCGACGCAGGTTGGCCGGATCGAACAGGAACGTCAGCGGCACCTCGAACACCTCGGCCACTTCGTCGGGTGAGGGATACAGACGGGCCTCGGCGGCGATGCTCGCCACCACCGGCGTGACGCAGTAGCCGCTGATCGTCTCGAAGCGATCGAGGAAACCCAGCGGCTTCACCAGCGCGCGATCCAGGCCGATCTCCTCCTCGCTCTCGCGCAGCGCGGTATCCACGGCATCGGCATCCCGCGGCTCGCTGCGTCCGCCGGGAAACGCCACCTGACCCGCATGCGCCGGCAATCGCGCGTCGCGCACGGTGAACACCAGCCGCGGCTGCACGCCTTCGCGGATGCCGAGCAGCACGGCGGCCGGCAGGCGCGCCTGCTCGCCGAGCCACTCGTTCATCTCGGCGTGGTTCCAGGCCGGACCTTCGGGCGGCGCGGACAGGGGCCGCAGCGCCTGCAGCAGGGTGTCCATCATGGCCAGCGACCGGGCAGCAGCACGTCCATCACGTGGCGGCGTTCGGGATCGCTCATTGCGCGCCAGCGGCCGATCTCCTCGCCGCTGCGGCGGCAGCCGATGCAGTAGCCGTGGCTGTCCAGTCGGCACACGCCGGTGCAGGGAGTCAGGGGCGGAACTGGCTGCGGCGCGGGATCGTTCGGCATGTCGATGCATGGTAGCACCGGCCCGGTTTACACCAGCCCGATCAGCTCCGCGGCGGCTTGATCTCGATCAGTTCGATCACGAACTGCAGCGCCTCGTTGGGGCCGATGCGCGGCAGCGCGCCCTCCTCGCCGTAAGCGAGCCGCGAGGGGATCACCACCTTCCAGCGATCGCCCACGCGCATGCGCGGCAGCACGTCGCGCCAGCCGGGGATGACCTGGTCCACCGCGATGGTCGCCGGCGCGCCGTGCGCCCAGGTGCTGTCGAACTCGGTGCCGTCCACCAGCATGCCGCGGTAGTTCACCACCACCGTGCTGGTCAGGCTCGGGTGCTCCGTGCCGCTGCCCTGGTGCACCACCGCGTACTGGATGCCCGAAGGCAGCTGCACCACGCCAGGCTTCTTGCGGTTTTCCGCCATGAACGCCGCGCTCTTGCTCGCGTTCGCCGCGGCGATGCGCTTGAACTCGGCGATCGCGTCGCTGTGCATCTGCTGCTGCAGGCGCTGCAATTGCGCCTGCATCTCGCCGGTCGGCACGCGCGGCTGGCGGCGCGCGTAGGCATCGGCGATCGCACGCTGCAAGGCGGACAGGTCCACCTCCGGCGAGCCGCCGGCGAAGCGGCTGCCGATCTGGTAGCCGATCGCATAGGACAGCTTGACCTTGTCCGGCTTCGCCGCGCTGGCGGCCTGCGCGGGCACGCCCGGCTGCGCCGCGTAGGCCGGCAGCAGGCCGCCCGGCAACATGCCGATGAGCACCCACGCCGCCAGATGTGTCACGCCTTTCGCCATCGAATCCATGCCCACCGTGGTGAGGTACCGCGGCCCGCAGGCGGGCCGCCGATGCATACGCGGGTTGAGAACCCCGCCATCGGCAAAGGTTCCCGCTGCTACCATCGTCGGCCTGCATTCACAGGAACCGGCCATGGCCTATCGCAATCTGGAACTCGGCAACCGCGGTGCGGTGCGCACGATCGTAGTGAACCGCCCGGACAAGCTCAATGCGCTGGATCGCCAGACGCTCAACGAGCTGACGCTGGCCTTTGCCCAGGCCGCGCAGGACGACGCCGTGCGCGCGGTGGTGCTTGCCGGCGCCGGCGAAAAAGCTTTCGTGGCCGGCGCCGACATCAGCGAGATGAGCGGCTGCACCAGCGTGCAGGCGCAGGCGTTTTCGCGCGCCGGCCAGCGCCTGATGAGCAGCATCGAACGGCTGGGCAAGCCGGTGATTGCGCGCGTGCAGGGTTTCGCGCTGGGCGGCGGCATGGAGCTGGCGATGGCCTGCCATCTGCGCGTGGCCAGCGAGAAGGCGAAGTTCGGCCAGCCGGAAATCAACCTCGGCCTGATCCCCGGCTTCGGCGGTACCCAGCGCCTGCTGCGCCTGGCCGGGCGCAGCGCCGCGCTGGAGTTGTGCCTGACCGGTACACCGATCAATGCACAGCGTGCGTACGAACTGGGCATCGTCAACCGCGTGGTGGCGCCTGAAGCACTGGACGAAACCGTCGACGCGCTGGCCGACCAGCTCGCCGCCGCCGCGCCGCTGGCCGCAGCCGGCATCCTCGACGCCGTGCTGCAAGGTGGCGAGGCGTCGCTCGATCAGGGGCTGGAGTTCGAGACGCAGGGCTTCGCGCTGATGTTCTCCACCGAGGACATGCGCGAGGGCACGCGCGCGTTCCTGGAGAAGCGCAAGGCGGCGTTCAAGGGGCAATGAACCCCGCGGCAAAGCTTTGCGTCAGTGCTCGCCGCGGTATTTCTTCTCGCCGGCGGTGATCGCCAGGTCCAGCCGGTTCTCCGGTGGCGCCAGCGGACAGGTGGCGAACGAGGTGAAGGCGCACGGCGGGTTGTAGGCCTTGTTGAAATCCAGCACCACCTTGCCCGGGTGGTCGAGACCGCCGGCAGGCAGCGCGGCGTAGAGGAAACGCGCGGCGCCGTAGGTCTGCTTGCCGGAGGTGCGATCGGCCAGCACGAAGAACAGCTCGCCGCCCGGCTCCTCCTGGTAGGGCAACAGCTCGAAGGTGCGGCCATCGCGCTGGAACACCGCCTTGCCGGGCACCTTGACCGTGTCGATGGTGCCGATCACCGAGCCCACCGCCAGATCGTGCGGCGGCACGAACGGTACCCAGTCGGCCTCCACGCGCCAGGCGTCGTCGATGGGAAAATAGTCGATGCCGAGGAAATGCCGGCGCGACTCGGCATCCTCGTCCTTCACCCGCAATGCCTTGCGGCCATCGCGCTCGATCACGTAGAAGCTGGCGTTGCCGAAACGCACGGTGGTGGGGGCGGCATCGGCGGCGGCATGCATGTCGTCGATCAGCGCGGCGCCGGTCACGGTCTTGCCGTCGACGGTGGCGCCGCTGGCCGCGTCCAGCGCCAGGCGCAGACCGCCATCGCCCGCCAGCGTCACCGTGCCCAGATGCGCGGGACCGGCCTTCAGCACGATGTCGTTGTCGGCGGCGCTGCCGATGCGGTTGGCGCCCTCGTTCAGCCATTCCAGCCCGATCAGGCTGAGCCATCCCGTCGGCGCCGTGAGCCGCGCCACGCGGTCGGCGCGCCATTGCTCGATCTGCTGCGTGTAGGTGGCGCTGGGTGACGGGACATCGGCGGCAGACACGGTGGCAACTCCGGAAAACATGGCAAGGACGAAGGCAGCGTTACGCAACATGGGGACGATCCCGCGTCAATGGAAGCGTCGAGTATGCGCAGCAGCACGCGCCACCGGCAAGCCGTCGAACGCGCACCCGCCATCTCCGCCGACACGCGGCGCGCGGCGCCTGTGCTTTCGCAAATCCCGAATCACGAATCCCGGCCCTCACCGCCCCCGCAGGAACAACTTGTCCAGCTCGCCCAGCGACAACTGCGCCCACGTCGGTCGTCCGTGATTGCACTGGCCGGAGCGCTCGGTCTCTTCCATCTCGCGCAGCAGGGCGTTCATTTCCGGCAGGGTCAGGCGGCGCCCCGCGCGCACCGAGCCGTGGCAGGCCATGGTGGAGAGCAATTCGTTCTCCAGCTCCTGCAGGCGGCGCGAGCTGCCGTGCTGGGCCAGTTCGGCCAGCACGTCGCGGGCCAGTTGCGCCACGTCGGCGCCCTCGAGCAGCGCGGGGATGCGCCGCACCACCACGCTCGACGGGCCGCTGCGCGAAAGTTCCAGGCCCCAGTCGGCCAGCGCGTCGGCATGTTCCTCGGCGGCGACGGCCTCCTTCGCGCTCACCGCGATGCCGAGCGGCACCAGCAGCAACTGCGAACGCAGGTTGCTGCACACGCGACCGGCCTTGAGCTTCTCGTAGGTGATCCGCTCGTGCGCCGCGTGCATGTCCACCAGCACCAGCCCGGCGGCGTTCTCGGCGAGGATGTAGATGTTCTTCAGCTGGGCGATCGCGAAACCCAGCGGCGGCGCTTCGCCGGGTTCGGGTTCGCGCATCGGCGCCGCGTTGGCGGCGCTGCCGAGCAGCGCGGCGTAATCGGCCAGCGGTTCGTCGCGCACGCCGAGCGACAGCCGGCTCTGGCTCGCGCTGGCCGGCCATGCCGCCGGCATCGGCATCGGCGCGGCTGCGGCCATGCGCAGGCCGCCTTCGGCCTCCTGCGCGGGCGACGCCACCTGCCCCGCGCGCGTCTGCGCCAGCGCCTCGTGCAGGGTACGGAACAGGAAATCGTGCACCAGCCGCTGTTCGCGGAAACGCACCTCGTGTTTGGCCGGGTGCACGTTGACGTCGACCCCGGCCGGATCGAGTTCGAGGTACAGCACGAAGGCGGCGTGGCGGCCGTGGAACAGCACGTCGGCATACGCCTGACGTACGGCGTGGGCGACGATGCGATCACGCACCAGGCGCCCGTTGACGTAGAAATACTGCGTATCGGCCTGCGCGCGCGACGCAGTGGGCAGGCCGACCCAGCCGGACAACTGCAGGCCGGCGGCGGCGTGCTCGACGCGCAGGCTGCGCTGCGGAAACTCCGCGCCGAGCACTTCGGCCACGCGCTGCAGCACGGCCTGTTCGTCGCGGACCGCCTTCCACACGCGCACCGGCTTGCCGTTGTGGCTGAGCCGGAACTCCACCGAACTGCGCGCCAGCGACAGCGATTTCAGCAGGTCGTCGATGTGCGCGAATTCGGTGCGTTCGGCGCGCATGAATTTCTTGCGCGCCGGCACGTTGTAGAACAGGTCGCGCACTTCCACGCTGGTGCCCGGCGGGTGCTGCGCCGGGCGCGCCGCCTGCAACCGGCCGCCATCGACCTCGATGCGGAAGGCAGCCTCCTGGCCGGCGGTGCGCGAGACCAGCGCGAAGCGCGACACCGACGACACCGAGGCCAGCGCCTCGCCGCGAAAACCCATGCTGGCGACGTGCTCGAGGTCGTCGAAGCTGCCGATCTTGCTGGTGGCGTGCGAGGCCACCGCCAGCGGCAGGTCGTCCAGCGCGATGCCGCCGCCGTCGTCGCGCACGCGGATCAACCGCGCACCGCCGGCCTCGATGTCCACCTCGATGCGCGTGGCGCCAGCGTCGAGGCTGTTCTCGACCAGCTCCTTGACCACCGAGGATGGTCGCTCGATGACCTCGCCGGCGGCGATCTGGTTGATGAGTTCGGGGGGAAGCGCGCGGATGTTGGCCATCCGCGGACTTTAGCAGCCCGTTGCCGGGCCGCGGATCAGCCGGACGGGATCGTCAGCACCGCGCCGGCCTGCACGATGTTGCTGCGGATCTGGTTGGCGGTCTTGAGCGCGCCCACGCTGATTCCGTACTGCTGCGCGATGCCGCTCAGGCTTTCGCCGCGCGTGACTTTGTGCTTGTCCGCTGCGCGCACGGCACCGGCTGCAGGCGCATCGGCGACCGCGACGCGCACGCCGCGGTGCCGGGCCGCCTGCGCGGCGAACCAGGTGCCCGGCGGCGGCGTCGATTCAAAATAGTTCTTCACGCCGGACATCACCGCGTTGGCCAGCAGTTTCTGGTGCGACGGGTCGCGCAGCTTGCGCTCCTCCGCCGGGTTGCTGATGAAGGCCGTCTCCACCAGGATCGAAGGCACGTCGGGCGAACGCAGCACCACGAAGTTGGCGCGCTCGACATGGCCGCGATGGGTCGGGCCGAGCTTGGCCAGCGCGCGCAGCACGTTGCCGGCCACCTCGTCGCTGGCCTGGATCGCCCAGCCCTGCTGCAGGTCGAGCAGCACCTTGGCCAGGCCGTCGTCCTTGTCGTCCAGGCTGATGCCGCCGATCAGGTCGGCGCGGTTTTCCCGGTCGGCGAGCCAGCGCGCGGCCATGCTGGTCTTGCCGCGCGGCGACAGCACCCACACCGACGAGCCGCGGGCATCGTCGCTGGTGAAGGCGTCGGCGTGGATCGACACGAACAGGTCGGCGTTGTGCTCGCGCGCGATTTCGTAACGGCGCTTGAGCGGGATGAACGTGTCGCTGTCGCGGGTCAGCACCGCCTTCATGCCCGGCTGGCGGTTGATCTCGGCGGCGAGGTCGCGCGCGACCGCCAGGGTGACGTTCTTCTCCAGCGTGCCGGCCGGGCCGTGGGCGCCCTGGTCCTTGCCGCCGTGGCCGGCGTCGATCGCCACCACCACGGCACGCTGTCCGTTGAGCATCGCCGCCGCCTGCTCGGCGGCGACCCGGCGGCTGTGCGTCGGGTTGCTGTAGGTGACGGTCGGGATCGGCGCGCTGGCGGCGGGCGCCTTGGCGACAGGCGCGCTGGCGACGGGTGCGCTGGCCGGGTACAGATCCAGCACCAGCCGGTAATTGTCGTTGGCAGTGGGCTTGAGCACGAAACTCTTGAGCGTGCTGGCGGGATCGACCGTGGCGACCAGCTGCAGATCGTCGCCGCGGCGCGCATGGCTGATGCCCCGGAACAGGCCTTGCGCCGCCGGTGCGGAGAACCCGCCCGCGGCCTCGCTGTCGCGCAGGTCCACCACGACCTGGCCGTCTTTCTGCGCGATCGTGTAATGCAGCGGACCGTCGGCATCAAGCACCACGCGGGTGTACTGCGGGCCTGCCCAGACGCGGGCGTCCTTGACTTGGGCGGCTTGCGCCGCGCACGACAAAGACGCCGCCAGCATCGCTGCGACGCCCCAACCGGTCAGCTTGTTCAGATAACCCCGCATGGGCGGCATTGAAACGCAGTCGACATCCGAATGCAAGCAGGTTTTCCTTTTAATATCCGCCACCTGCAGTGCATTCATCAGGGGATATCAAGTTATCGACCGCAAGTGCCACATTTCGAACAGCTACCCGCCCGATTCGTCGGCCGGAAAAAATCCAAGCAGGAATCGGCACTTGGAACGTCAGGACAGGCGCGCCAGCAGCTCGTCGCCACGCACGCTGCCGGCACGCAGCACGGCCCGGCGACCGGACCCGGCGTAATCGAGGTGGACGTGCAGATCCGCCGCCGGCAGGGCGCCGACGCCGCGTTCGGGCCACTCCACCAGCACCAGCGCGGCCGGATCGGCCAGCGCGTCCAGGCCCAGCCATTCCAGTTCGGCGGGGTCGGCGATCCGGTACAGGTCGAGATGCCAGGCCGGCCGCTGTGCGGTCGCATAACCCTCGACCAGACTGTAGGTCGGGCTCTTGACCCGCTCGCCCACGCCCAGCGCCAGCAGCAGGGCCCGCGCAAAGCTGGTCTTGCCGGCGCCGAGCGGGCCATGCAGGTAGACCACCAGGCCGTGATCCAGCACGCCGGCCACGCGTTGCGCCAGCGCGGCGGTCGCGGCCTCGTCGGGCAAGTCGCGGGAAAGCTCGATGGGCAAGGTCTCGTTCATTCGTCGGTTTCGCAGGGAACGGCATTGCCGAGCCGCCGCAGCGGCAGCAGCAAGTCACTGGCCAGCAATCCGCGCTCGCCCTCGCATGCGGCAAGGTCGCCGGCCCGCGCGTGCAGACCGACGCCGAGGCGCGCGGCCTGCCACGCATCGCAACCCTGCGCGAGCAGCGCCGCAATGATGCCCGTGAGCAGGTCGCCCATGCCGCCGGACGCCATGCCGGGGTTGCCCCACGGACAGACGTCCAGACGTCCATTCGGATCGGCCACCAGGCTGCCGGCGCCCTTCAGCACCACCACGGCATCGAAGCGCACGGCCAGCTCGCGCGCGGCCGCGAAACGGTCGCGTTCGACCGCCTCCACGGACCCGCCGAGCAACCGCGCCGCCTCGCCCGGATGCGGCGTCAGCACGGTCGGCGCGGCGAAGCGCCGAGGCTCCTTCGCCAGCAGGTTGAGGCCGTCGGCGTCGAGCACCAGCGGCTTGCGGGAATCCAGCGCGGTCAGCCACAGCGCATGCGACCACGCGGACTGGCCCAGCCCCGGGCCGAGCGCCAGCGTATCGGCGCGTTCCAGCAGCGGCTGCAGCGCCTGCGGGCCGTCGACGCCGTGCGCCATCAGTTCCGGCCGCGCCGCGTTGAGCGCGCCGACGTGTTCGGCATGCGTGGCGACGCTGACCAGGCCGGCGCCGGTGCGCAACGCCGCCTCGCCGGCCAGGTGCACGGCGCCGGCCATGCCCTTGTCGCCGCCGACCACCAGCACGTGGCCGTAGTTGCCCTTGTTGGCGTAGCGGCGGCGCGACGGCAGGCAGTCGGCAACGAGCAGATGCGCGTCCGGCGCCACTTGCGCGAATGCGCTGGCGGTTACGCCGAGCGTCGCCAGTTCCAGCACGCCCGTGCAGTCGGCCGCGCGACCGGTGTGCAGGCCGCGCTTGTCGGCGATGAAGGTGACCGTGAGATCCGCGCGGATCGCGGCACCGGGGCACTGCCCGCTGTCGGCGTCCAGCCCGGACGGCACGTCGAGCGCCAGCACCGGTACGCCGTCGCCGTTGATGCGATCGATCAGCGCGGCGGCAGCGGGTTCGGGCGCACGGTTCAAGCCGATGCCGTACAGCGCGTCCACCTGCACGTCGGGTTCCGGCAGGCTGTGCAGCGCATCGACGGCGTGCACCGCGCCGCCGGCATCCACCCATGCCGCGCGCGCCGACGCGGCATCGCCACGCGACGTGCCGGCCAGCGCCACCAGGTCGACCTGCAGGCCCGCCTCGCGCGCCAGCACGCCAAGCAGGAAACCATCGCCGCCGTTGTTGCCCGGGCCGCAATGCACGCGCAGCCTGCGCGCCTGCGGCCAGTGCCGGCGCAGGCTGCGCAGGGCGTCGCTGGCGGCACGGCGCATCAACTCGCTGCCGGAGATGCCCAGTGCATCCAGCGCGGCGCGATCGATCCGCCGCATGTCGTCGACGGTGTACAGGTCGCGGGGCGAAGGTTCGGACATGCGGCGAATTATAGGGGTGCGACTAGACTATGCGGATGTCCGTGCCGTCCGCTTTCGCCTCACCCGATTACGCCGCGCTCGCCCGCGACATCAAGCGCTGGGCGCGCGAACTGGGGTTTGCCGACACCGGCATCAGCGGTGTCGACCTCGCCGAGGATGAGCGGCATCTGCAGCACTGGCTCGATGCCGGCCGGCACGGCGAGATGGAGTACATGGCCAGACACGGCAGCAAGCGCACCCGCCCGGCTGAACTGGAACCGGGCACGCAACGCGTCATCTCGGTGCGCATGGATTACTCCCCACCCGGCACCGCCAACGCCTGGGACGTGCTCGGCGACGGCGAGGCCGGCTACGTCTCGCGTTACGCGCTGGGCCGCGACTACCACAAGCTGATGCGCAACCGCCTGCAGAAACTGGCCGAGCGCATCCGCGCCGTGGTGGGCGAGTTCGGCCATCGCGCCTATGTCGATTCCGCGCCGGTGATGGAGAAGGCGCTGGCGCGCAACTCCGGACTGGGCTGGATCGGCAAGCACACCGTGCTGATCAACCGCCACGCCGGCTCGTACTTTTTCCTCGGCGAGCTGTACACCGATCTGCCGCTGCCGGTGGACCCGCCGGCCAGCGCGCACTGCGGCACGTGCACGCGCTGCATCGAGGTGTGCCCGACCCAGGCGATCACCGGGCCGTACCAGCTCGACGCCAAGCGCTGCATCTCGTATCTGACGATCGAACTCAAGGGCAGCATTCCCGAGGAACTGCGCGCCCCGATGGGCAACCGCATCTTCGGGTGCGACGATTGCCAGTTGGTCTGCCCGTGGAACAAGTTCGCGCAGGTCGCCACCGAAGCGGACTTCGCGCCGCGGCACAGCCTGGACGGCGCCAAGCTGGTCGAACTGTTCGGCTGGAACGAGGAGGAGTTCCTCAAGCGCACCGAAGGCATGGCGATCCGCCGCACCGGCTACGAAGGGTGGCTGCGCAATATCGCGGTGGCGCTGGGCAACGCGCCGCCGGGTGACGCGGTCGACGCCGCCCTGGCCAGCCGTGCCGACGATGCGTCGCCGTTGGTGCGCGAACACGTCGCCTGGGCGATGGCGCGGCAGGCGGCCAAACGGCGCGGCGGCTGAATGCCGCGATTCAGCCGGCGACGGCGCCGCCGGCGCGCCCGGGACCGACCGTCAGGCGGCGGCCATCTGCTTGGGGATCGAACGGTTGGTGTGGCTGATGCGGTTGCCCTCACCCGCCGCGATGTAAACGCAGGTGGGCTGGAACGTCTCCAGCTCCGCCTCGCTCAACTGCGCGAAGGCGGCGATGATCATGATGTCGCCGACCTGGGCGCTGCGCGCCGCACTGCCATTGACCGAGATGATGCCCGAGCCTTCCTCGGCGCGCAGCGCGTAGGTGACGAAGCGCTGGCCGCTGTTGACATTCCAGGCGTGGATCTGCTCGTACTCGCGAATGCCAGCGGCATCCAGCAGCAGACCGTCGATCGCGATCGAGCCTTCGTAGTCCAGCTCGGCATGGGTCACCGTGGCGCGGTGAATCTTGGCCTTGAACATGTTCAGGTGCATGACGAAAGTTCCTGCTGCGATCCGCAAAGTTGCCAATTATCGAACCGATGACGCTGCGCTGCAACATCAACGATCCGTGTCCGCAATATGCGGGCGTGTCAGTCCAGCAACAAGTTGTCGATCAGCCGGGTGCCGCCCAGCCGCGCCGCGATCAGCGCCACCAGCCCGACGCGCTGGCCGTCGTCCGGTTCAGCGAGATCCTCGGCCCGGCGGATCGCTGCATAGTCGGGCACGAACCCGGCGCGGGTCAGCTGGGCTTCGGCCACCTGCTCCACGGCGCGCCAGGGATGGCCCTGGCCCAGCAGCTCGCGCATTTTCAGCAAGGTGCCGTGGATTAGCGGCGCCTGCGCGCGCTCCTGCGCCGAAAGGTACTGGTTGCGCGAACTCAGGGCCAACCCGTCATCGTCGCGCACGATGGGCGCGCCGATCACCTTCACCGGCAACGACAGGTCGCGCACCATGCGTTCGATCACCTTGAGCTGCTGGAAATCCTTCTGCCCGAACACGGCCAGGTCCGGATCGACCAGGTTGAACAGCTTGCAAACCACGGTGGCCACGCCGTCGAAGTGGCCGGGCCGGTGCGCGCCTTCCAGCATGGCGGTGACCTGCGGCACGCGCAGGTTCACGCTGAGCGCGGCGCCGTACGGATAGATCGTGGCGACCTCGGGCGCGAACAGCAGGTCGCAGCCTTCATCGGCCAGCGCCGCCTGGTCGTGCACCAGCGTGCGCGGGTAGCGCTCGAAATCCTCGCCGGGGCCGAACTGGGTGGGGTTGACGAACACGCTGGCCACCACGCGGTCGGCGCGCGCCCGCGCCAGCCGCACCAGCGACTGGTGGCCGGCGTGCAGGTTGCCCATGGTCGGCACGAAGCCGACCGTCTGGCCCTTGTCGCGCCAGCCGCGAATCGCGGCGCGCAACGCTGGCGCGTCCTGGACCGTTTGCATGGCGGGAGACTCGTCAGTTCAGTTGAAACAATGTTCCGGCGCCGGAAAGGCACCGCTGCGCACGTCGTCCGCATAGGCGCGGATCGCCGCCGCCACAGAATCACGGCCGGCGAGGAAATCCTTGCTGAATTTGGGGCGCTTGCCGGGCGTGACGCCGAGCATGTCGTGGATCACCAACACCTGCCCGTCGCAGTGCGGGCCGGCGCCGATGCCGATCACCGGGATCTCCACCGCCGCCGTCACGCGCCGGCCCAGTTCGACCGGCACGCCTTCCATCACCAGCAATTGCGCGCCCGCCGCCTGCACGGCTAGCGCGTCGGCCACTAATTGGTCTGCCGCAGTCTGCCCGCGGCCCTGGATGCGGAAACCGCCGAAGCGGTGCACGGACTGCGGGGTCAGCCCCAGGTGCGCGCACACCGGCATGGCGCGCGCGGTCAGCGCCGCGATGCCCTCCAGCACGTGCGCAGCGGCGCCTTCGATCTTGACCATCGCCGCGCCCGCCTCGCCGACCAGCCGGGCACCCGCGTCCAGCACGTGGGCGACGTCGCGATCGGCCATGAATGGCAGATCGGCCACCAGCAAGGTGGCGGACAAGCCGCGCGCCACCGCCGCGGTGTGGTAGACCATCTGGTCGAGCGTCACCGGCAAGGTGCTGGCGTGCCCCTGCACCACCATGCCCAGCGAATCGCCGACCAGCGCCACGTCGATGCCCGCCGCCTCCAGTTGCCAGGCGAAGCTGGCGTCGTAGGCCGTCAGCATGGTGATGCGCTGGCCTTGCGCCTTCATCGCGCGCAGGCCCGGCACGGTCACCGGCTTGCGGTCGGGGAGATTCGCGTTCTGCACGTACACGGAGGTTTCCTGGTCGGCGAGGGTGACTGCCGATTATGGCGCAAGCAGCCGTTCGCAACCGGCCGGGTCGACGCGCGCCAGCAGGTCAGCCACGCGCCCCTGGCCGGGCAGGAGCAGATCCGGCGCCACGTCGTTCAGCGGCAACAGCACGAAGGCGCGCGCGGCCAGCCGCGGATGCGGCAGGGTCAACGAGGGGTCGTCGCGCCGCACGCCCTCGACATGCAGCAGATCCAGGTCGAGCGTGCGTGGCCCGTTGCGCTCGGCGCGGACGCGGCCGGCACGCTGCTCGATCGCCAGCAACTGCTGCAGCAGCGCCTCGGGCGACAGCGCGGTCTCCAGCTCGGCCACGGCATTGATGAAGGATGGTTGATCGAGCACGCCCCAGGGCGGCGTGCGGTAAAGCGGCGAACGCTGCCGCACGCGGGTGCCGGGCAGTTCGGCCAGCGCGGCGAACGCAGCGAGCACCTGCTGGCGCGGTTCGCCGAGGTTGCTGCCCAGCGCCACGTAGGCCAGGGTCATTCGGAGGCCGGGCTGTCGCTGCGCCTGCGCCGACGCCGGCGCGGACGCGGCGGCTTGCGTACCGCCGGCGCGGCGGCGGTCTCGGCCGCGGCCGCGCCGCTGAGCACCGGCAGGGCCGCCGCCAGCACGTCCGGCGGCAGGCGCTGCGCATGCGCCCACCATTCCCCCAGCTCGCGCATCGCCGGCGATTCGTCGGCGCGCAGCAGCAGGAAATCGAATGCCGCGCGGAACCGCGGATGCGCCATCAGGCGGAACACCCGCTTGCGCTGCACCTGCTCGAAGCGCGGCTGCAGCGACCAGATCTCTTCCATGGTGAAGGTGAAACGCCGCGGGATCGCCACCCGCTGGCATTGCTCGCCGACCACCTTGGCAGCCGCGCGCGCCCACGCCTCGGCGCTGTCCAGGCCGCGCTCGATGCCGAGCTGGGCCTCGTCGCGCACCTCGCCCCACAGCAACACCGCGAACAGGAACGCGGGAGTGACCGACTTGCCTTCGCCGATGCGCGCATCGGTGTTGGCCAGGCCCTGCTCCACCAGCGAACGCAACGCCGCATCGCCGCGCCGGAGCGCACGCGCCGTGGCCGGGAACAGGAACTTCAGCAGGCCGCATTGTTCCAGCATGCGGAAGCTCTTCAGGCCGTTGCCGGCCAGGAACATCTTCAGCGATTCGTCGAACAGCCGCGCCGGCGCGGCGTCGGCCAGCAGCGGCCCCAGCGATTCGAACGGCGCCGCCGCGGCGGCGTCGATGCGCATGCCGAGCTTGCCCGCCAGCCGCGCGGCACGCAGCATGCGCACCGGATCTTCGTGGTAGCGCACCTCGGGATCGCCGATCAGGCGCAGCACGCGATCGTGCAGGTCTTGCATGCCGCCGACGTAGTCGCGCACGGAGAAATCGCTGATGTCGTAATACAGGGCGTTGACGCGGAAATCGCGGCGCAGCGCGTCCTCCTCGATGGTGCCCCAGATGTTGTCGCGCACGATGCGGCCGTCGACGATGTGGCGGTCGCCCTCACCTTCCTCGCCGGTGCCGCGGAAGGTGGCCACCTCGATGATCTCCGGTCCGAACACCACGTGCGCCAGGCGGAACCGCCGCCCGATCAGGCGGCAGTTGCGGAACAGCTTCTTGACTTCCTCCGGCGTGGCGTCGGTGGCGACGTCGAAATCCTTGGGACGAAACCCCAGCAGCAGGTCGCGCACCGCGCCACCGACGAGGTAGGCGGCGTAGCCGGCGTCGTGCAGCCGGTACAGCACGCGCAGTGCGGCCTTGCTGATGTTCGCCCGCGAAATGATGTGCTGGTCGCGCGGGATGATCCGCAGCGCGGGGGTGGAGTCGGTGCCTGGTGTGGGGTTCAAGCGGTTGGAATCCTTGCGGGACGCAGGCGTCCCGTGCTTGCCATGTTCACGATGCCGAGCATCAACGATGTCGCGGCAGGACGGCAATGCGCCCCTGCGCGACAGGCTTCGACGCGCGTCGATCGGGCGTTGCCGCGCGAAGCAATTCCGCTATACTAGCGCGCTTCGCCGCACAACGCTCCCTTCGTCTAGTGGCCCAGGACACCGCCCTCTCAAGGCGGGAACACGAGTTCGAGTCTCGTAGGGAGCGCCAGTTACCTGTGCGATCATCCATGATCGCCATTGTCTGGAAAGGCCCCGGCAGCCTGTGGTTGCTGGGCATTGGCCAGATCAAAGGCGGCCATCCATGGCCGCACTCTTCACAAGAGCGCTCCGTTGAGCTTTGCAAGAACGCTTCGTTGAGCTTCACGAGGGTTCTTCGATGGGTTTCGCGAAGGCCTCTCGTCGTTGTACGAGCTTTCCGGGCGCGCCCCCATAGCTGAGTCGAATCCATGACTTTCGTCGTCATCGACAACTGCATCAAGTGCAAGTACACCGATTGCGTCGAGGTGTGCCCGGTGGATGCGTTCCACGAGGGCCCGAATTTCCTGGTGATCGATCCGGACGAGTGCATCGACTGCACCCTGTGCGAGCCGGAGTGCCCGATCAACGCGATCTACCCGGAGGACGACGTGCCGGCGGGACAGGAGCCGCTGGTGGCGCTCAACGCCGAGCTGGCCAAGAGCTGGCCGGTGATCACCGAGCGCAAGGACGCCCTCGCCGATGCCGGCGACTGGGAAGGCAAGCCGGGCAAGCTGGCGCTGCTGGAGCGCTGAGCCGGCCTGTCACCGCGAACGCCGAAACGAAAACGCCGCCCCGAGGGCGGCGTTTTCGCATGCGCGTTGCGCGTCGATCAATCCAGCTTCGACTTCAGCCGATCGATCACCTTGGCCACCGCGCCCAGCGAATCGCTCTGCGCACGGATCTCGCTGCCGGCACCGCCGCGGCTCTCGACGTTGATCTGCACCTGATGCGTGCCGCCGCCGGCGGTGCTGGCGGAGTCGTCCCCGCCCCGGCCGAACAGCCGCGAGAAGAAACCGCGTTTCCTGGCGGCCGCCGCCGTCACGCTGACCACGTAGGAGTGCGTGGCGTCGTCATGGCTGACCAGTTGGCCCGCCTTGCCGTCGGCCAGCACCTTGCCCACCTGCTGGTACACGCTGTCGATCGTGCCTTCGTGCACGAAGCCGTCGGAGATCTGCCCGGCCTGGCCCGGCACGCCCGCCACGGAGGCCGTGGCGCCGTCCGCCGTCGGCTGGTTCGCGCCCGGCGGCGGGATCACCAGGGCATCGCTGGTGGAGGGACGGTCCATGCTGGGCGGGATCTCCAGCGGCGCCTCCTGCCGGGCCTTCTCCCAGGCGCTGTGCGAGCGGAACATGCCGCAGCCGGAGAGCAGCAGGCCGGCGAGCGCGACGGCCGGCAAGGCCACGAGGAGCGAGGTTTTCTTCATCGAATCGGATTCCGTGAGTGAGCCAGGCCCGGATCAGCGGGCTCAGGTGTCTAGGATGACAGACTGGACAGCGCCTGGTGCAGGCGGGCGCGATCCGGGCCATCGGGCAATTCCACCAGCGGCAACCGCGGTCGGGCCGAGCCCAGCCCCAGCGGCGGCAGTCCGGCCTTCACCGCGATCGGATTGGGCGCGCACTCCAGCGCCTGCAGCAGGGGTTCCAGCGCGTCTCGGCATCGTGCCGTGGCCGCCTCGTCGCCTGCCGTGGCGGCATCGCACAACGCGCGAAACGGCCGCGGCGCCAGGTTCGCCACCACCGAGACGGTACCGGCTGCGCCGGCGAGCATCGCCGCGCCGGCGCTGGCGTCGTCGCCGGACAGATAGACGAAATCCGTGCGCGCAAGTTCCGCCAGCGCGGCGATCCGCTGCGCATCACCCCGCGCTTCCTTGATGCCGATGATCGCCGGGTGCTCGCACAGGCGCGCCACCGTCTCCGGCAGCAGGTCGCAACCGGTGCGGCCGGGCACGTTGTAAAGCAGCACCGGCAAGCCGCCCGCGTCGGCGACGGCGGTGAAGTGCCGCCACAGGCCTTCCTGGGTGGGGCGCACGTAGTACGGCACCACCACCAGCGCCGCATCCGCGCCCAGCGCCTGCGCGCGACGCGTGGTGGCGATGGTCTTCGCGGTACCCGCCTCGCCGGTGCCGGCGATGACTGGCACGCGACCGGCAACGTGCTCGAGCGCGAACGTCAGCAGGCGATCGAATTCGCCCGCTTCCAGCATGTGCGCCTCGCCGGTCGAGCCGGCCACCACCAGCGCCTGGGTGCCGCCAGCGATCTGCTGTTCGATCAGGCGGCCGAATGCCGCCAGGTCGAGGCTGTCATCCGCCACGAACGGCGTGACCAGCGCACAGATGCTCCCACGAATGTCCACGAATCGATCCCGCTGCAACGGCAAGCCCTGCATGTTACTTGCCGCTTCGCAAGACGGGCAAGTAAGCTCGATGGGAGTAACCTGATGCTTCCGCATCGGGCGGAATGCTGCCCACAGGTGGATCTCCTTGAAATCTCCTTCCACTGCCTCGCACGCGGCCGGACGCACGACGACCGACAGCCAGTTGCTGATCCAGGCGCTGACCCCGGCCGACAAGTCGCCGTTGCTGGCGCTGGCCCGGCGCATCGCCGACGCCGGCTGCAACCTCTCCGAGTCGCGCGTCTCCACCATCGGCACCGAGGTTTCGCTGATGCTGCTGGCCAGTGGCGCGTGGGATGCGCTGGCCAAGCTGGAAACCGCGCTGACCAAGCTCGCCCGCGACGAAAGCCTGCGCCTGGTGCACTACCGCACCGGCCAGCGCGGCAACAGCGCGCAGCTGCCTTACCTGGTGGAAGTGGTGGCGGCCGATCGCCCCGGCATCGTGGCCCGCATCGTGGAGTTTTTCACCCAGCACGAAATCAGCGTGGAGCAATTGAACTCCACCCGCTATCGCGCCATGCAGACCGGTGCGGAGATGTTCCAGGCCCAGTTCACCATCGGCATCCCGGCCGACATCCACATTGCCGCCTTGCGCGACGATTTTCTGGAACTGTGCGACGGCATGAACCTCGACGCGATCATGGATCCGGTGAAGTTCTGACGCGCTGCCGTCCGCCGAGCATCGCGCGAACGCGTTGCCCTGACAAGACCTGTCATCAGCCGCCCCGGGCGCGTTAGTCTGTGGCCGTGACCTTGCCCGAGGATGTCAGCATTGCAGCTCCGCGAGTCGATTCACGCCAGCCGGTTCCGGCTTGTCCGGGCGCCTCGCCGCCGCATCGTCGTCCACGCCGCGTCTCCCCTCCACTCCCACGCAGGCACGGCCGCGCAAGCCGTGCAGGATGCCCCATGCCCGCCATCGGCAAGAAACTTCCCGCACTGAAAGGCACCACCGGCGACGGCACCGAGCTGAAGCTTTCCGACTACCGCGGCCAATGGCTGGTGGTGTACTTCTATCCGAAGGACTCGACTCCCGGCTGCACCAACGAGGCCAGGGATTTCCGTGACCTGTACGCGAAGTTCCGTCAGCGTCACGCCGAGGTCATCGGCGTGTCACGCGATTCGCCGAAATCACACGCCAACTTTGCCGCGAAGCAGGAACTCCCGTTCCCGCTGGTCTCCGATGCCGACGAAACCTGGTGCCGCGCCTTCGACGTGATCCATGAAAAAGTGCTCTACGGCAAGCGCCACCTCGGCATCGTGCGCAGCACCTTCCTGATCGACCCCGACGGCAAGCTCGCCGCCGAATGGCGCGGGGTGAAAGTCCCCGGCCACGCGCAGGCCGTGCTCGACGCGATCCCTGCCGCCTGAGCCGTTCGCCCCGATGACTGGTCGCCATCCGCTTTGCCCACCCACCAGCGAGGACTCTTCCGCATGACCGGAAGCAAGCGCATCTACGCTCTCGACACCAACGTCCTGCTGCATGACCCGACCTCGCTGTTCCGTTTCGAGGAACACGACGTCTTCATCCCGATGACCGTCCTGGAGGAGCTCGACGAGAAGAAGAAAGGTGCTTCGGAAGTCTCGCGCAACGGCCGCCAGGTCAGCCGCTTCCTCAACGAGCTGATCGAGCGCGGCAACGGCCACGGCATCAGCAACGGGTTGGAGCTGTCCAACCCCCAGGGTGTCAATCTCAAGCGCGGCGGCGCGGTGGGCAAGCTGTATTTCCAGCAGCGCACCAGCGCCAACCAGGGCAAGGCCGACAACCAGATCCTCTCCGCGGTGATCGAGCTGCGCGACCAGAACCCGGACCGCTCGGTGGTTCTGGTCAGCAAGGACATCAACCTGCGCATCAAGGCGAAGATCTACGGCATCCACGCCGAGGACTACGAGAACGACCGCGCGCTGGACGACTTCTCCCTGCTCTACACCGGCTCGGCGGAATTGCCGGCGGATTTCTGGGATCTGCACCCCGAGGTGCACTCGTGGACCGAGCACGGTCGCACCTACTACCAGCTCGACCACCGCGAGGACGAGGACTGGCACCCCAACGAATGCCTGTACCTGCCCGGCGAGAACGAGATCGAACTGCGCGTGCTGAAGCTGGACGAGGGGCATGCCACGCTGGTCCTGCTGGACGACCACTCGCACGCCAACCACCACGTCTGGGGCATCGGTGCGCGCAACCGCGAGCAGAACTTCGCGCTCAACGCGCTGATGGATCCGGACATCGACTTCGTCACCCTGCTCGGCAACGCCGGCACCGGCAAGACCCTGCTGGCGCTGGCCGCCGGCCTGGCCCAGGTGATGGACCAGCAGCGCTACCGCGAGATCATCATGACCCGCGCCACCGTCTCGGTGGGCGAGGACATCGGCTTCCTGCCCGGCACCGAGGAAGAGAAGATGACGCCGTGGATGGGCGCGCTGACCGACAACCTCGAGGTGCTGGCCAACCCCGAGGACGGCGGCAGCTGGGGCCGTCAGGCCACCAACGACCTGCTCGCTTCGCGCATCAAGATCCGTTCACTCAACTTCATGCGCGGGCGCACCTTCCTGTCGCGCTACCTGATCATCGACGAGGCGCAAAACCTCACCCCGAAGCAGATGAAGACGCTGATCACCCGCGCCGGCCCCGGCACCAAGATCGTCTGCCTCGGCAACGTGGAGCAGATCGACACGCCCTACCTCACCGAGACCACCTCCGGCCTCACCTACGCCGTGGACCGCTTCAAGCAATGGGAGCACTCGGCCCACGTCACGTTGCGCCGGGGCGAACGCTCGCGGCTGGCGGACTTTGCGGCGGAGGCGCTCTGACAAATAAGGAGTGAGTGGAGAGGAGTGAGGAGTGAGTAAAAGCGACGGATATTCGATGCTCCTGCTTTTACTCACTCCTCACTCCTCTTCTCTCACTTCTCAAACGATAGAATGGGCGAACGCCCGCACCTTGAACACCGCCATGATCCTCACTCCCCGCCTGATTCTGCTGGCCCTGCTCGCTTTCTTCGTGCTGTGCGTGCTGCTGGTGCATCTGCGCGGGCGGGTGCGGCTGCGTTTCGATCGCCAACTGGTGGATCACTCGGCGGTGTTCGCGCCGTACAACCTGCTGATGTACGCGTTCTCGGCGGTGCCGGCGAAACCCATTCTTGATCGCCGCGGCTTTCCCGAGCTGGACCTGCTGCAAGCGAACTGGCAGACCATCCGCGACGAAGCGTTGCACCTGACCGACCAGGGTCACATCCGCGGCACCACGAAAAACGACGACGCCAGCTTCAACAGCTTCATCAAGCAGGGCTGGAAGCGTTTCTACCTCAAGTGGTACGGCGAGCCGCTGGCCTCGGCGCAGGCGCTGTGCCCGAAGACGGTGGCGCTGCTCGACTCCATCCCCGGCATCAAGGCGGCGATGTTCGCCACGCTGGCGCCGAACAGCAAACTCAACCCGCATCGCGATCCGTTCGCCGGTTCGCTGCGCTACCACTTGGGCCTGATCACGCCGAACTCGCGCGACTGCCGCATCTTCGTCGACGGCGAGGAGCATGCCTGGGGCGACGGCAAGGACGTGGTGTTCGACGAGACCTTCGTGCACTGGGTGGAGAACAGGACCGACCAGACCCGGGTGATCCTGTTCGCCGACGTGGAGCGTCCGCTGCGCACGCGCTGGATGAGCGCGATCAACCACCGCGTGGGCGCGTTCATGGGCCGCATCACCGCCTCGCCCAACAGCGACGCCGGCACCGAGAAGACCGGCTTCATCAACCGCCTGTACGCATGGAGCCAGCGCAAGGGCGCCATGCACCAGTGGAAAGCCGCGTTCAAGCGGCGTCACAAGAAGCTGTACAAGGCCGGCAAATACGTCGGCATCCTCGTGCTGCTGTGGCTGATTTTCCTGGCGCCCTGGCCGTTCTTCCGCTAGCCGTCACGTTTCGTTCCATCCGTGCGTCCTGGCAGCGTCCTTCCCCCGGAGCGCCTCATGGATCCGCAAACCGCCCTGTTCCAGCAACACCGCCAGCGCCTGTTCGGCCTGGCCTACCGCATGCTCGGCACGCCGAGCGACGCCGAGGACGTGCTGCACGACGCCTGGCTGCGCTGGCACGCGCAGGACACCGACGCGCTGGACGACCCGGAGGCGTGGCTGGTCACCGTCACCACGCGTATCGCACTGGATCGCCTGCGCCGCGCCAAAACCGAGCGCGCGCACTACTCCGGACCGTGGCTGCCGGAGCCGCTGACCGTCGATGCCGAGCAGCCCGAGGCGCAACTGGAACGTGCCGAAAGCCTCACGCTGACCTTCCTGGTGCTGCTGGAACGGCTGAGCGCCGACGAACGCGCCGCCTTCCTGCTGCGCGAGGTGTTCGACTACAGCCACGCCGAAACCGCCGCGATGCTGGAGATCAGCGAGGACGCCTGCCGCCAGCGCGTGCACCGCGCCAGGCAGCGGCTGCGCGAGGATCGTCCGCGCCACGCCATGCCGAACGCCGACACGCAGCGGCGCCTGCTCGAACGCTTCCTGCAGGCGCTGCAGCAGCCGGACCTGGAAACCCTGCACGCGCTGTTCGCCGAGGACGCGCTGCACGTGGCCGACAGCGGCGGACTGGCCCGTGCCACGCTGCACCCATTGCACGGCGCCGAGCGGCTCGCGCGGCTGTACATGCAGATCGCGCGGCAGCAACAACGCTACGGCGTGCGCCACGAGATCCGGCTGCTCAACGGCGCGCCGGCCCTGTTCAGCTGGTGCGAGGGCACCCTGGTCGCCGCCAGCTGGATCGACACCGACGGCGAGCGCATCACCGCGATGCACGCCTTGCGCCACCCCGGCAAGCTCGCCCGCCTCGAGGCCGTCACGAAAGCGGCAGCGTCCGCGTCCTTGCATTGAACGGCCGAATCCAGCCGCCTTGCCAAGGAGCCCCCATGCCCCGTTTCAACGTCAACCAGCACCTCGACGCCGTGAAGCCGCTGTTCGCGCTGGCCGAGTACGTGAAGAAATCCGGCCTCGAACCAAGCCTGATCGAACTGGTGATGATGCGTACCTCCCAGCTCAACGGCTGCGCCTACTGCCTGGACATGCACAGCAAGGATGCCCGCGCCGCCGGCGAGACCGAGCAGCGCCTGTACGTACTGCAGGCGTGGCGCGAAGCGCCGTTCTACAGCCAGCGCGAGCGCGCCGCGCTGGCCTGGTGCGAGGCGGTGACCCGGCTCGACCCGATCCACGGCGTGTCCGATGAAATCCACGACGAGGCGCGCGCCCAGTTCAGCGAGCAGGAGCTGGTCGACCTCAACATGGCGGTCGTCCTGATCAACAGCTGGAACCGCATCGCGATCCCGTCACGGGCCGAGCCGGGCAGCTACCAGCCAGCGAAACATTGACGCGCGAGCGCAACAAAAAAAGCCGCGGCATGCCCGCGGCTTTCTTCTGCAACCAAAACGCGAATCAGGCCGCCAGGCGCTTGATGATCGCGTCGGCGAAGCTGCTCGTGCTGCCCTTGCCGCCGACGTCCGGCGTCACGCTGTCGCGGTCGTTGGTCATGGTGTCGCGGATCGCCTGGCGCAGCTTGTCGCCCTTGGCCACCATGTCCAGGTGGTCGAGCATGTCAGCCGCCGCCAGCAGCAGCGCGCACGGGTTGGCGATGCCCTTGCCCGCGATGTCCGGCGCCGAGCCGTGCACCGCCTCGAAGATCGCCACGTGCTCGCCGATGTTGTCGCCCGGTGCCAGGCCGAGGCCGCCGACCAGGCCGGCGCACAGGTCCGAGAGGATGTCGCCGAACAGGTTGGTGGTGACGATCACATCGAACTGGTACGGGTTCATCACCAGCTGCATGCAGGTGTTGTCCACGATCATCTCGTTGAACTCGATCTGCGGGTATTCCTTCGCGATCTCGCGCGCCACGTTGAGGAACAGGCCCGAACTGGTCTTCAGGATGTTCGCCTTGTGCACCGCGGTGACCTTCTTGCGGCCCTTCTTCACCGCCAGCTCGAAGGCGTAGCGCACGATGCGGCTGCTGCCCCTGCGGGTATTGCGCGCCACCGACTCGGCGACCTCGCCGTCGGCGGACAGGGTCTGGCCCTCGGAGCGGTAGGCGCCCTCGGTGTTCTCGCGCACGGTGATGATGTCGATGTTCTCGTAGCGCGACCTGGTGCCCGGGAAGCTCACCGCCGGGCGTACGTTCGCGTAGAGGTCGAAGTGGCGGCGCAAGGTCACATTGATCGAGGTGAAGCCGCCGCCGATCGGCGTGGTCAGCGGGCCCTTCAGCGCGACCTTGTGTTCGGCGATCTTGTCCAGCGTGGCCTTCGGCAGCAGGTCGCCGTGCTTCTCCAGCGCGACCATGCCGGCATCGACGAAGTCGTACTTCAGGCCGCAGTCCAGCGCGTCGAGCACGCGCAGCGTGGCAGTCATGATCTCCGGGCCGATGCCGTCGCCCGGGATCACGGCGATGGTGTTGTTCATGGGGGGACTCCTTGGGGGCTGATCGCATGCGCGGCGCGCAAGGCGCGCGTCAAGACCGCCCATTATCGCTCATGCGCCCCGCGCCAGGACAGCCATCCGCCGCGCAAGCCGTTGCAAATCCTCGCATGGAGCATTGCGGAAAGCCGCACGCCAGCGAAGCTGCCGGCGCCTCAAGCGTGGTCGGTGCACTCCGGCGCGGTGGACTCGCCGTTCTCCAGTTGGTCCAGGAAATCCACCGCACGGCGCAGGTGCGGGATCACGATCGAGCCACCCACCACCAGACCCACGCTGAACACCTCGAAGAACTCGTCGCGCTGCACGCCGGCGTCCTTGCATTGGGCCACGTGGTAGCTGATGCAGTCGTCGCAGCGCAGCACCAGCGAGGCGACCAGGCCCAGCATCTCCTTGGTCTTCACGTCCAGCGCGCCGGCCTTGTAGGTCTGCGTGTCCAGCGCGAAGAAGCGCCGCACGACCTGGTTGTCCTCGGCCAGGATGCGCTCGTTCATGCGCTGGCGGAACGCGGTGAATTCGGCCAGCTTGTCGCTCATGCGCCCGCCTCCAGCAGTTGCGCCAGCTTGCCGCTGCGGTCGGCCGCCGCCAGCTCGTCAAAGCCGCCGACGTGGTGATCGTTGATGAAGATTTGCGGCACCGTGCGCGCACCGCCGCTGCGCGTCAGCATCGTCTCGCGCTGGGCCGGGTCGGTGTCCACGCGCACCTCGGTCCACTCCAGCCCGCGGGCCTTCAGCAGATTCTTGGCGGCCACGCAGTAGGGACATACCGCAGTGGAATAGACCTCGATCTTCGGCATCACGACAACTCCGCAAAACGGTGGGAACGACCTGCAAATGGGGGCACCCGGGGCGCCAGGCAAGGTGGGAACCGACGCCGCCCGAGACGGTCAAAATGCTATTGTCGCTTAACCCATGGCCATGACACCACGACGACCCGCCCGGCGTGTCCTGACTGCGCTGATCTGTGCCGGCCTCGCCTGCATGGCCAGCGCGCAGGACGACGTGCGCCTGCCCGACCTGGGCAGCTCGGCCGACGCGCTGATCTCGCCGCAGGAGGCGCGCGATTACGGCGCCTCGATGCTGCGCCAGATGCGCGCGCTGGACATGGTGGTCGACGATCCGCTGCTGGACGACTACATCAACGACCTCGGCCACCGGCTGGCATCCAATTCCGACAAGCCCAAGGATCGTTTCACCTTCTTCATCGTGAAGGATCCGGAGATCAACGCCTTCGCCGCGCCGGGCGGCTACATCGCGGTCAACTCCGGGCTGTTCGTCATCACCCGCGACGAGAGCGAGCTGGCCGGCGTGATCGCGCACGAGATCGGCCACATCACCCAGAACCACCTGCAGCGCGCGTTCGAGGCCTCCCGCAAGGACGCCCCGTTGATGGCGCTGGTGCTGCTGGGCGCGGTACTGGCCGGCGCCAGCAGCCACAGCGGTGACGCCCCGATGGCCGTGCTCGCCGGCGGCCAGGGCCTGATCGCGCAGCGTTCGATCAACTTCACCCGCAAGGACGAGATCGAGGCCGACCGCGTCGGCATCCAGACCCTGGCCAAGGCCGGCTTCGACCCCAATGCGATGGCGGCCTTTTTCCAGCGCATGCAGGACGTGCTCAGCACCGGCGCCGGCGGCGAGGACGTACCCGCCCTGCTGCAGACCCACCCGGTGACCACCATGCGTATCAGCGACGCCAAGGCGCGCGCCGGCGCCCTGATCGCGGCGCAGAAACTGCGGCCGTCCGGCGCCGTCATGGACGTGCAGCAGTGGCAGCAGCACACCGCGCCGATCGCCTTCGTGAAGAACCCGGCCTCGCTGCTGGACACCCCCAAGGCGGGCCCGCTCGACACCTACAACCTGATGCGTGAACGCGTGCGCGTGCTGGCCGGGGACGCCACCCGCGAGGCGACGTACTATGGCTCCAACCTGCAGGACCGGCCCGCGTTCGACACACCGGCAAACCACTACGGCTACGCGCTGGCGCTCACCCGCAGCGGTCGCGGCGCGCTGGCGGTGACCCAGTTGCAGCCCCTGCTGCGCAGCGCGCCGGACAACCTGATCCTCAAGCTCGCGCTGGCCGACGCCCGGCTGCAGGCCGGCCAGCGCGCCGCGGCGCTCGCCATCTACCAGGATCTCAACGAGCAATCGCCGCGCAACCGCGCGGTGGCGCTGGCCTATGCCAAGGCACTCACCGCCGGCGGCGACAAGGCGCAGGCCAGCCTCGCCGCCAGCCTGCTGCGACCGCTGCTGGACGATGCCAGCGAACCGGAGATCTACAGCGCCTACGCCCGCGCCAGCGATGCGGCCGGCGACAACGTGCGCGCCGGCGAGGCATTCGCCGATGCCAGCTACTACTCCGGCCGCCCGTTCGACGCGATGGAGCAACTGCAGCGCCTGCTCAAGCGCAACGACCTGGATTACTACGCCCGCGCGCGCATCCAGGGACGCATCAGCGAGTTGACGCCGCTGCTGCTGGAACTGCGCAAGCGCAAGATCGAGACCAAGGACAGCCCCGACAGCCGGCAGCAGGCGCAACCGTTCACCCCCTGCCTCGAACCCGCCTGCCGCGGCAACGCATCGGTTTCCGCCTGGCGGCAGGATTGATCCGCAGCTGACCCCGTTGCGTGCCGGCGCAGCATGCACCGTTCAACGCCATGGGCCAGAATGGGCCATGTCCCGACCTTCCGCCCGCCTCCCCGCCGTCGATCTCGCCGCTCCGCAGCTGTATTTCAGCCGCGAGCTGGCTGCCCTGGAGTTCAACTTCCGCGTACTGGCCATGGCCCGCGATGCCGACGTGCCCCTGCTCGAACGCGTGCGCTACATGAGCATCGTGGCGAACAACCTCGACGAGTTCTTCGAGGTGCGCGTGGCCATGCTCAAGCACCACCACGCCTACGGCTCGGCCGCACCGGGCCCCGATGGCGTTCCCTCGGGCGAACTGCTGGCGCGCATCCGCAGCCGCGTGCTGGACCTGGTGGCCGAGGTCTATGCCGCCTGGCAGGAACAGATCCGCCCGCAGCTGGAGCAGGAACAGATCCACATCCTCACCCGCAGGCAGTGGACGCCGCGCCAGCGACGCTGGCTGCAGGGCTACTTCGAGCACGAGGTGCTGCCGGTGCTGTCGCCGCTGGGGCTGGACCCGGCGCATCCCTTTCCGCGCATCCTCAACAAGACGCTGAACATCGCGGTGGTGCTGAAGGGCCGCGACGCATTCGGTCACGAAGGCCATCTGGCCCTGGTGCGTGCGCCGCGCTCGCTGCCGCGGATCATCCGCGTGCCGGCCGAGGTCAGCGGCAAGGGCGATCATTTCGTGTTCCTGGCGGAGCTGCTGCAGGCCTTCGTCGACCTGATGTTCCCCGGCCTCAAGGTGATCGGCTCGTACCAGTTCCGCGTGACCCGCAACAGCGAGCTGATCGTCGAGGAGGCCGAGGTGGAGAACCTCGCGCTGGCGCTCAGCGAGGAATTGCTCGGCCGCGGCTACGCCCGTCCGGTGCGGCTGGAGATCGCCGAGGACTGCCCGCAGGCGATCACCACGATGCTGGTGCAGAACTTCCAGCTCGGCGAGGCCGACGTGTACCGCTGCGACGGCCCGGTCAACATCATCCGCGCCGGCCTGATCTACGACTGGCTGGATCGGCCGGAGCTGAAGTTCCCGCGCTTCACCCCGCAACTGCCAGCGGCGCTGGACAGCAGCCTGAACAAGTTCGACCTGATCGCCAGGGGCGACGTGCTGCTGCACCATCCCTACCAGAGCTTCGCCCCGGTGATCGACCTGCTGCGCCAGGCCGCCGCCGACCCGCAGGTGCTGGCGATCAAGCAGACCCTGTACCGCGCCGGCGAGGACACCCCGCTGGTCGACCTGCTGGTGGAGGCCGCGCGTCACGGCAAGGACGTCACCGTGGTGATCGAGCTGCGCGCGCGTTTCGACGAGGAGGCCAACATCCGCCTCGCCACGCGGCTGCAGGAGGCTGGCGTGCAGGTGGTCTACGGCGTGGTCGGCTACAAGACCCACGCCAAGATGATGCTGATCGTGCGCCGCGAGGGCGACGCCCTGCGCCGCTACGCGCACCTGTCCACCGGCAATTACCACCAGGCCAACAGCCGGGTATACACCGATATCGGCCTGATGACCGCCGACCCCGAGATCGGCGAAGACCTGCACAAGGTGTTCCAGCAGCTGTCCGGGCTGGGCCCGATCATCGAGCTGAAGCGCCTGCTGCATTCGCCGTTCACGTTGTATCGCGGCGTACTGGACCGGATCGAGCGCGAAACCGCGCACGCCCGTGCGGGGCGGCCCGCGCGCATCGTGGCCAAGCTCAACGCACTCAACGAGGCGAACGTGATCACCGCGCTGTACGGCGCCTCGCAGGCCGGCGTGGAGATCGACCTGATCGTGCGCGGCGCATGCACCCTGCGCCCCGGCCTGCCGGGGGTCTCCGAGCGCATCCGCGTGCGCTCGATCGTGGGGCGCTTCCTCGAACACAGCCGGGTGTACTGGTTCGCCAACGACGGCGCGCCGGAAATCCACTGCGCCAGCGCCGACTGGATGGAGCGCAACCTGATGCGGCGCATCGAGATCGCCTTCCCCATCCTCGACCCGGATCTGGCCGCGCGGGTCTACGACGAGACACTGGCCAACGGCCTGGCCGACAACACCCAGGCCTGGCTGCTCGACAGCGAGGGCCGCTACACCCGCGCCGAGCCCGGCGACAATCCGCCGTACAGCGCGCAGCAGGGCTTGCTGGCGCGGTTCTGCCCATGAGCCCCACTCCCCTCGCGCACGCGTGCGAGAATCCACGCTCTGCAATTGCCGGAGTGCCGGGTTGAGCCCAGTCGAACAAACGCCGATCCGCGACGGCGAGCTGATGGCCGCCATCGACATGGGCTCGAACAGCTTCCACATGGTGGTGGCGCGCATGGAACACGGCGAGCCGCGCGTGATCGACCGCCTGCGCGACACCGTGCGCATGGCCGCCGGCCTGCGCGCCGACGGCAGTCTGGACGCCGAGCGGCGCGCCCGCGCGCTGGCCTGCCTGGCCCGTTTCGGCCAGCGCATCGCCGGCCTGCCGACCGCCCGCGTGCGCGCGGTGGCGACCAACACCGTGCGCCAGCTCGCCTCGCCGCAAACCTTCCTGACCGCGGCCGAGGCCGCGCTGGGCCATCCGATCGAGGTGGTTTCCGGGCGCGAGGAAGGCCGCCTGATCTTCCTCGGCGCCACGCACGACCTGCCCGCCTCGCGCGAGCCGCGGCTGGTCATCGACGTCGGCGGCGGCAGCACCGAGTTCATCATCGGCCGCGGCCTGGCGCCCTTGCACACCGAGAGCGTGCAGGCCGGCTGCATCGCCTCGACCCTGCGTTTCTTTCCCGGCGGCAAGCTCACCCGCACGCGCTGGCAACGCGGCCTGAGCGAGATCGGCGTGCTGCTGCAGCAGTTCGCCGAGGACTACCGCGAATCCGGCTGGCAGGACGCGTTCGGTTCCTCCGGCACCACCAAGGCGATCGGCGCGGTCGCGCAGGCGATGAAGCTCGCCGACGACGGCATCACCCCAGCCGCGCTGGCCGGCTTGCGCGACGCCCTGATCGGGCAGGGCCAGATCGGCTCGCTCAAGCTGCCCAGTCTGGCGCCCGAACGCGCACCGGTGTTTGCCGGCGGCGTGATGATCATGGAGGCGGCGTTCGCCGCGCTGGGCATCGAGCGGCTGCGCGTGTGCGAAAGCTCGATGCGCGAAGGGCTGCTGTGGGACCTGCTCGGCCGCGCCGGCGGCAGCGATCCGCGCACCGCCAGCATCGACGCACTGGCGACCCGCTACGGCGTCGACCGTGCCCAGGCACGGCGAGTGGAAGCGACCGCGCTGATGCTGTTCGACCAGGTCGCGCGCAACTGGAAGCTCGATGCCGATGCGCGCGAATGGCTGTCCTGGGCCGCACGCGTGCACGAGATCGGCCTGGCCATCGCGCACAGCCACCACCATCGCCACGGCGCCTACATCCTGCGCCACGCCGATCTGGCCGGCTTCTCGCGGCAGGAGCAGGAGTTGCTCGCCGCGGTGGTCGAATTGCACCGGCGCAAGCCGGACAAGTCCATCGTCAGCAGCCTGCCGCTGCGCTATCGCGCGCTGGCCAAGCACATCACCGCCCTGTTGCGCCTGGCCGTGCTGTTCCGCCGCGCCCGCCGCGCCGAATCGCTGCCACAGATGCAACTGTCCGCCGGCGCCCGTTCGCTGCGCCTGAAACTGCCGGCTGCATGGGCGCAGCAACATCCGCTCACCGAGGCTGATCTGCAGCAGGAAAAGGCACCGATGGCGGAGCTCGGCGTGAAGCTGGATCTTTCCGGCAAGTAATCCGCTCTCCCGCGGCATGCCGATGCCATGCCGCGTATCATGAGCGCTCGCCTCACGCACGCTGGCCCGGATCGCCCGATACCATGCTCAAATCCCTGCTGATCGCCCTGCTCCTGATCGCCCCGTCCGGCGCCGCCGCGCAGGCGAGCAAACCCGCACCCGCTGCATCGAGCGCCGCACCTGCCGCCGCGCCGCCGCACGTGCTGCTGCACACCTCGCAGGGTGACATCACGCTGGAGCTGTATCCGGACAAGGCGCCCAAGAGCGTGGCCAATTTCCTGCAGTACGTGCGCGACGGCTTCTACGACGGCACCCTGCTGCACCGGGTCATCCCCGGTTATCTGGTGCAGGGCGGCCTGTACACCCGCGACCTGCAGCCCAAGCGCACGCGCCCGGCCATCGCCAGCGAGTCGGACAACGGGTTGTCGAATCTCCGCGGCACGATCGCCGTCGCCCGCGGCGCCGATCCCAACTCCGGTACGGCGCAGTTCTTCTTCAACCTGGTCGACAACCGCCGGCTGGATTTCGTCGGCAACCAGAGCGGGCTCACCTGGGGCTTCGCGGTGTTCGGCAAGGTCATCAAGGGCCTGGACGTGCTCGACAAGATCGCCGCCCTGCCCACCCGCCCGCTGGGCCCGTTCGCCGGCGACGTACCCGAACCCCTGGTGGTGATCGAGAAGGCCAGCGTGATCGGCGAGGAGGCGCCCGCGTCGGCGGGCAGCGCGGCGACGCCGGCCGAGGCCACCTCCGGTACCAGGCCGGAAAAGAAACCGGCGGCAAAGAAATCCGGCAAGGCTTGAGCGGCATGGCCACGCTGTTCATCGCCGACCTGCACCTGGATCCCGCCCGCCCGCAGATCACCCGACTGTTCGAGGGCTACCTCGCCAGCGACGAAGTACGCCGCGCCGACGCGCTGTACATCCTCGGCGACCTGGTGGAAGCCTGGATCGGCGACGACGACGATGCCGAATTGCCTGCCCGCATCGCTGCCGCCACGCGCGCGGTGCGCGATGCCGGCGTGCTGGTGTACTTCATGGTCGGCAACCGCGACTTCCTGCTTGGCCCGGACTACGCCCGCCGCGCCGGCTTCGAGCTGCTCGACGACGGTACCGTGCACGACATCCAGGGCCGGCCCACCCTGCTGATGCACGGCGACACGCTGTGCACCGACGACCTCGCCTACCAGGCCGTACGCAAGCAGGTGCGCACGCCCGAGTGGCAGGCGCAGATCCTCGCCATGCCGCTGGAAGCGCGCCGCGCCTTTGCCGCCAAGGCCCGCGCTGACAGCAAGGCGCACACCGGCAGCACCATGGAAAGCATCATGGACGTCAACGCGGAGGCGGTGGCCGCGGCGCTGCGCGAGGCCGGCGTGACGCGGCTGATCCACGGACACACGCACCGACCTGCCATCCATCGTTTCGCGCTGGACGGAAAACCGGCCGAGCGGATCGTGCTGGGGGATTGGTACGAGCAGGGCTCGGTGCTGGTGGCGGATGGCGAGCGCGTGGAGCTGCGTGGATTGGCGGTGGGGTGAGGCCAGTTGGGGGGAATACGCGCAGTCGAAGCTCTTGCGCGTGCCGCCCTTCGACTTCGCCGCTACGCGGCTACGCTCAGGGAGATCGGCGGACCACAACAACCGTTCGGGCTGAGCGTAGCGCCGAAGGCGCGGAGTCGAAGCCCTCGGCGCAGCCTGTCAGGCAAAACGCCCGCTTTGATGGAGCACCTGGTTGCGTGGCCGTGCGTGAGGGATTGTTCGGCCCATCCATGGGCCGAACCCCTTCGCGCTGCGCGCTACGGGGCCTGCCTTCGGCTGTCCAAATTCGCTCCAAGCGAATTTGTCGAACCGGGAGGGTTCGTCCATCACCTCTCTCCGCCAGATACGCAAAACGCCCCCGTTCGATGAAACGTCTGATCGCGTGGTCGTGCGCGGAGGATTGTTCGGCCCATCCATGGGCCGAACCCCTTCGCGCTGCGCGCTACGGGGCCAGCCTGCGGCTGTCCAAATTCGTTCCAGACGAATTTGTCGAACCGGGAGGGTTCGTCCACCACCTCTCTCCGCCAGATACGCAAAACGCCCCTTGCGGGGCGCTTTGCGTATCTGGCGGAGAGAGAGGGATTCGAACCCTCGATCAGGCTTTTGACCCGATACTCCCTTAGCAGGGGAGCCCCTTCGGCCACTCGGGCATCTCTCCGGGGATTTGCCGCATGGCTGCGGAGCCGGCAAGGATACTGATCGGCGCGGCGCAGGTAAAGCCTTGAGGCAACGGTTAGTGGTCGCCGCTGTCGCCCGGCGTGCTGCCGGTCTCGTGTTCGCCCTTGATTCGCTGGTAGATCTCCTCGCGATGGACGGCCACGGTTTTCGGCGCGTTGATGCCGATGCGGACCTGATTGCCTTTCACGCCAAGAACGGTGACGGTCACCTCGTCGCCGATCATCAGGGTCTCACCGACCCGGCGGGTCAGAATCAACATGATTACTACTCCATAAAATGCTGCTGGTCACAGGCTGGCGGATCGACACTGCCTCACCCCTGAGCGTGAGTCCATCCGCGGCTCGACGTTTTGATCCGTCGAAGGCCCTACCGCCTTCCCGGCTCACAGCCAAAACACTCCTTAGCGTCCTGACTGGCGGCTCCGCGTTTCTTGCGCGGAAAGCCGACCTCTGCGGATACTAACTGAGCACGATTCTCCGGTGCAATCAGCCTCGCGGCCGACGTCAGGGCAGGTCAACGCAGGGAAACCCAGTCAGCCAAGCCCTTCAGAATCGCGGGCAGGTCGGAAACATCTGAGCCACCGCCCTGGGCCATGTCGGGCCGGCCACCGCCCTTGCCGCCGATCTGCGTGGCGACATGGGCCACCACATCACCGGCCTTGACCCGGGCCAGCGCCTTGCCATGCACGCCGGCAATCAGTGCTACTTTGCCATCGGCGGCCCCGGCCAGCAGCACCACGCAGTCGCCGAGCTGCTGCTTGAGCTGGTCGACGCTGTCGCGCAGCGACTTTGCGTCGAGCCCTTCCAGGCGCGCGGCAACCACCTTGATGCCACCGACGTCGGTGGCCGAAGCCGCCAGATCGGCGATCGCGGAACCGGCGGCCTTGCTGCGCAGCGATTCCAGCTCGCGCTCGAGTTTCTTCTGGCGGTCGAACAGCTGACGCAGCTTCTCCACGGCGTCATCGCCGCTGCTGGAGAGCAGGCGGGAAAGGTCCGCCAGGCGACGCTCCTCGTCGGTGACATACGCCAGCGCACTGTCGCCGGTGACGGCCTCGATGCGACGCACGCCGGATGCGACGCCGGACTCGCCAGCGATCTTGAACAGGCCGATGTCGCCGGTGCGGTTCACGTGCGTGCCGCCGCAGAGTTCGGTGGAAAAATCACCCATCTTCAGCACGCGCACTTCATCGCCGTACTTTTCGCCGAACAGCGCCATCGCGCCGGATTCGATCGCCTGGTCGTAGCCCATGCTGTGCACCTCGGCCGCCGAGTTGCGGCGCACCTCGGCGTTCACCCTCGCCTCGACCTGCGCCAGTTCGTCATGACTCATCGGCTTGTGGTGCGAAAAATCGAAGCGAAGCCGCTCCGGCGCCACCAGCGAACCCTTCTGGGTGACGTGGGTGCCGAGCACCTCACGCAGCGCCGCGTGCAGCAGATGAGTGGCCGAGTGGTTGAGCACGATCGCCTGGCGACGTGCGGCGTCCACCTGAGCGTCGAGCAGGTCGCCGCTGTGCAGGGGTTGCGTGCCGTGCCAGCGGCCGGCATGGCCGAAGAACACGCCGCCCATCTTCAGCGTATCGCCCACCTCGAAACGGCCGGAGGCATTGGACAGCGTGCCGGTGTCGCCGACCTGGCCGCCCGACTCGGCGTAGAACGGCGTGTGATCCAGGATCAGCAGGCCTTCCTCGTCCTCGTCCAGTTGGTCGACGTGGCGACCGCCGCGCACGATGCCGAGCACCTTGCTGCCGCGGCCCTCCAGCGCCTCGTAGCCGAGGAACACGGTAGGCGGCAACTGGCTGGCCAGCTCGGCCGGCATCTGCCCCTTGGCCTCGAACTTGCCGGCGGCGCGGGCGCGCTCGCGCTGTTCGTTCATGGCCTGCTCGAAGCCGGCCATGTCCACCTCCAGGCCGCGCTCGCGCGCAATGTCGGCGGTGAGGTCGACCGGGAAACCGTAGGTGTCGTACAGGCGGAAAGCCTCGACGCCGGGAATGGTCTTGCCGGACCTCGCCGCAGCCTCGTCGAACAATCGCATGCCGTGTTCCAGCGTTTCGCCGAAACGCTGTTCCTCGGTGCGCAGCGCATCCTCGACGAACGCCTGTTTCGCGGGCAGCTCGGGATAGGCCGCCCCCATTTCCTCGACCAGCGGCCGCACCATCTTCCAGAAGAAATCGCCGCGCACGCCGAGCATCCAGCCGTGCCGCAGCGCACGGCGGATGATCCGGCGCAGCACGTAGCCGCGGCCTTCGTTGGAAGGCAGCACGCCGTCGACGATCAGGAAGGAACAGGCGCGGATGTGGTCGGCGATCACGCGCAACGACTTGTTGGCCAGGTCGGACGTGCCGGTGAGCTCGCCGGCCACGCGGATCAGGTGCGCGAACAGGTCGATCTCGTAGTTGGAATGCACGTGCTGCAGGATCGCGGCGAGCCGCTCCAGGCCCATGCCGGTGTCCACGCACGGCGCCGGCAGCGGGCTCAGCGTGCCGTCGGGCGCGCGGTCGAACTGCATGAACACCAGGTTCCAGATCTCGATGTAGCGGTCGCCGTCCTCGTCCGGCGAACCGGGCGGGCCGCCGGCGATATGCGCGCCGTGGTCGTAGAAGATCTCGGTGCATGGGCCGCACGGGCCGGTGTCGGCCATCTGCCAGAAATTGTCGGAGGCAAACGGCGCGCCCTTGTTGTCGCCGATGCGGATGATGCGCTCGACCGGCACGCCGATCTCGTCGCGCCAGATCGCGAAAGCCTCGTCGTCGGTGTGGTAGACGGTGACAGTGAGCCGCTCGGGCGGCAGCTTGAACACCTGCGTCAGCAACTCCCACGCCCAGCCGATCGCCTCGCGCTTGAAGTAGTCGCCGAACGACCAGTTGCCCAGCATCTCGAAGAAGGTGTGGTGGCGCGCGGTGTAGCCGACCTGGTCCAGGTCGTTGTGCTTGCCGCCGGCACGCAGACAGCGCTGCACGTCGGCCGCGCGCACGTAGCCGGGCTTCTCGCTGCCGAGGAACACGTTCTTGAACTGCACCATGCCCGAATTGGTGAACATCAGGGTCGGGTCGTTGGCCGGCACCAGTGAACTGGACGGCACGATGGTGTGGCCCCGGGCGCGGAAGAAGTCGAGGAAGGCGGAGCGGATTTCGGAGGTTTTCATGCGGATCGCGGTAGCTGGCGGCAAGGGCCACGCCGGTTCGGCGCCAATCGCTCCGCCACCGCCGGGTGGCGATGGATGTCAGGGAAGATCGTCGGCGTCGTCCACTTCGGCGTGGGTAACACGTCGTACTGTGGCGGCGGCAAAGCCGCGGCGCAAGAGGAACTGTGCCCGGCGGGCGCGTTCGGCGGGCTCCGCGGCGCCCGTCCCGCCATAGCGGCGACGCAATTGGGCCGCGGCCGAAGCGTCCCAATCGGCCTCAGCCTCGTCCATCAGCTCGCGGATGCGCGCATCGGCCAGGCCGTGGCTTTTCAGCTCCTGGCGCAGACGCACGGGTCCGTAGCCCTGGGCGATCCGGCTGCGCAGCAGCACTTCGGCGAAACGGTCATCGTCCTGGTAGTGCTGCTCGCCTAAACGATCCAGCGCGGCCGCGGCTTCCTCGCCCTCGTAGCCGCCCTGGCGCAGCTTGGTCTTCAGCTCCTTGCGCGAATGTTCGCGGCGGGCGAGCAGGCCGAGCGCCTTGTCGTAGGCGCTGCGTTTCGGCTTGGCCGGGTCGTCCGGGCCGGGCGGTGGTCGCTTCACGGCCATGGACGCAGAACGATGCCTGGAAGGAATACCTTCGGCTGCTCTCCCTGAGCGCAAACCCGAAGGGCTGGAGTCGAAGAGCCCTTCGACTCCGCTGCGCCACGCTCAGGGGAAACGGGAGTATTTCGCGCCATGGAACTGGAAGTTGGCGCCGGGCGCAACACGAGGTTCAAAAGCACATGGCCCGGGCGAGCCGGGCCATGTGCATGCAACGAGCCATCAACCATCATGGCTCACGCTTCCTCGAGCGCCTCTTCGGGACCGGCCGCGGCAGCCTTGCCGGGCTGTACGAGCAGGCGTTCGCGCAGCTGCTTGTCGATCTCGTTGGCGATGGCCGGGTTGTCGCGCAGGAACTGACGCACGTTCTCCTTGCCCTGGCCGATGCGGTCGCCGTTGTAGCTGTACCAGGCACCGGATTTGTCGATCAGGTTCTGCGCCACGCCCAGCTCGATGATCTCGCCCTCGCGCGAGGTGCCCTCGCCGTAGAGGATCTCGAACTCGGTCTGGCGGAACGGCGGCGCCACCTTGTTCTTGACCACCTTGACGCGGGTTTCCGAGCCGATGATCTCGTCGCCCTTCTTCACCGCGCCGATGCGGCGGATGTCCAGCCGCACCGAGGCATAGAACTTCAGCGCGTTGCCGCCGGTGGTGGTCTCGGGGCTGCCGAACATCACGCCGATCTTCATGCGGATCTGGTTAATGAAGATCACCAGGCAGCCGGACTTCTTGATGTTGGCGGTGAGCTTGCGCAGCGCCTGGCTCATCAGGCGCGCATGCAGGCCGACGTGGGAGTCGCCCATCTCGCCCTCGATTTCCGCCTTCGGGGTCAGCGCGGCGACCGAGTCGACCACCACCATGTCCACCGCGCCGGAGCGCACCAGCATGTCGGCGATTTCCAGCGCCTGCTCGCCGGTGTCCGGCTGCGAGACCAGCAGGTCGTCGACCTTGACGCCCAGCTTCTCCGCGTAGCTCGGATCGAGCGCGTGCTCGGCGTCGATGAAGGCGGCGGTGCCGCCGGCGCGCTGGCAGCTGGCAATCGCCTGCAGGGTCATGGTGGTCTTGCCGGACGATTCCGGGCCGTAGATCTCGACCACGCGCCCACGTGGCAGGCCGCCGACGCCGAGTGCGATGTCCAGCCCCAGCGAGCCGGTGGAGATCGTCTCGACCGGCTCGTTGACGCGGTCGCCCATGCGCATCACGGCGCCTTTGCCGAACTGCTTTTCGATCTGGCCGAGGGCGGAGGTGAGCGCCTTGCGCTTGTTGTCATCCATCGTGAGTCTTCCGGTTGGGCGGTGAGTGGGAGGCATGATGCCCGGATCGAATCTCAGGGGCTGCGATCACGCGGATGCGGTCGGGCGCACCCGGCGACGAGCCATGATCGGAGCATGCAGTATCCCACACCCGTCAAGCCGGTCTGGCGGCGTGCGACGCCTCATTCCGTCAGGGTTTTCCGCAAGCCTTCGAGCGCCGCCGCCACGGTTTGCCGGCGCACCGCCTCGCGATCGCCGGGGAAGTGGAACAGCCGTGCATGGGCGTAGCCGCCGCGGCGTTTCCAGCCGATCCAGACCGTGCCGACGGGCTTGCCCGGCATGCCGCCCGTAGGGCCGGCGATGCCGGTCACGGCCACCGCCACGCCGGCGCCGAAGCGGGCCAGCGCGCCGGACACCATCTCCAGCACGGTCTCCTCGCTGACCGCACCGCTGTGCTCCAGCGTGCGCGGGTTCACCCCGAGCAGCGCCTCTTTCGCCTCGTAGCTGTAGGTCACCACGCCGGCATCGAACCAGGCCGAGCTGCCCGGCAGGTCGGTGAGCGTCTTGGCGATCCAGCCACCGGTGCAGGATTCGGCCGTCACCAGCATCAGCCGGCAGCGCTGCACCTCGCTGGCCACCTCGCCGGCGAGCACCAGCAACTCGGCATCGGTAGGAACGGACGACGACTCCATGCGAGACTCCCGGACTTGGACGAGACTTCTGCGCCGAACGCAGAGGCACCGTTCTACCCGTTCCGCGCGACCACGCCAAGACCTGCATCGCATGAGCCAAGACGATCCCACCAGGCACACCCCGTTCATGCGGCAGTATCTCGCGGCCAAGGCCGAGCACCCGGACGTGCTGCTGTTCTTCCGCATGGGCGATTTCTACGAGCTGTTCTACGACGACGCGCGCAAGGCGGCGCGGCTGCTCGACATCACGCTGACCCAGCGCGGGCAATCCGCGGGCGCGCCGATCCCGATGGCCGGCGTGCCGTATCACGCCGCGGAGAACTATCTGGCGCGACTGGTGCGCCTGGGCGAATCGGTGGCGATCTGCGAGCAGATGGGCGACCCGGCGCTGGCCAAGGGCATCGTCGAGCGCAAGGTGGTCCGCGTGGTCACCCCCGGCACGGTGACCGACGCCGCGCTGCTGGAGGAACGCCGCGACAACCTGCTGCTGGCGATCGCCGCCGGCAGGCGCGGCGATTACGGACTAGCCTGGGTCGACCTGTCCAGCGGCCGTTTCCTGCTCAGCGAAGTGCCCCACGCCGAGGCGCTGGCCGCCGAACTGGCACGGCTGCAACCGGCCGAAACCCTGGTCGGCGAGGACGTGGCCTGGCCGAAACTGGTCAGCGCCCTGCCCGGCCTGCGCAAGCGTCCGCCGTGGCACTTCGACGGCGACGCCGCCACGCGCGAACTCAACCGCTTCTTCGGCACCCACGACCTCGGCGGTTTCGGCGTGGACAAGCTGCCGCTGGCAGTCGCCGCCGCCGGCTGCCTGCTCGGCTACGTCGAGGAAACCCAGAAGAGCGCGCTGCCCCACCTCACCGGCATGGCGGTGGAAAGCGCCAGCGAGACCATCGCGCTGGACGCGGCCACGCGGCGCAACCTGGAACTGGACACCCACCCGAGCGGACGCACCGAACACACCCTGCTCGGCGTGCTCGACGAGACGGTGACGCCGATGGGGGCGCGGCTGCTGCGCCGCTGGCTGACCCGCCCGCTGCGTTCGCGCGACGTGCTGCGCCGACGCCATCAGGCGATCGGCACGCTGATCGACAGCCGCCGCCATGAACCCTTGCGCGAACAATTGCGCGGCATCGGCGATCTCGAACGCATCCTCGCCCGCGTGGCGCTGCGTTCGGCGCGGCCGCGTGATCTTTCAACACTGCGCGATGGCTTGCTGGCTGCACCGCAGTTGCAGCAACGCATCGACGGCCTGGACAGCCCGCTGCTGCACGCCCTGGTCGAACGCATCGGCGACCACGCCGACAGCTCCGCGCTGCTCGCCCGCGCCGTGGTTGAACATCCGCCGGTGCTGCAGCGCGACGGTGGCGTGATCGCCGACGGCCATGACGCCGAGCTGGACGAACTGCGCCGGCTGTCCACCCATGCCGACCAGTACCTGGTCGAACTGGAAGAGCGCGAGAAAGCGGCCAGCGGCATCACCACGCTGAAGGTCGGCTACAACCGCGTGCACGGCTACTACATCGAGATCAGCCGCGCGCAGTCGGACAAGGCACCCACGCATTACACGCGCCGGCAGACCACCAAGAACGCCGAGCGCTACATCACCGAGGAACTGAAGGCGTTCGAGGACAAGGTGCTGTCGGCGAAGGAGCGCTCGCTGATGCGCGAACGAGCGCTGTACGAAGCGCTGCTCGACACGCTCACCGAGAAACTCGAACCGCTGAAAACCGCCGCCGCCGCGATGGCCGAGCTCGACGTGCTCGCCACCCTGGCCGAACGCGCCGAGACGCTGGACTGGAGCGCCCCGCAGCTCACCGACGAGCCCGGCATCACGATCGAGCGCGGCCGCCATCCGGTGGTCGAGAAAGTCCGCGACGAGCCGTTCGAGCCGAACGACCTGAAGCTCGACGACACCCGCCGCATGCTGGTGATCACCGGCCCGAACATGGGCGGCAAGAGCACCTACATGCGACAGAACGCGCTGATCGTGCTGCTCGCCCACATCGGCAGCTACGTGCCGGCGGCCAGCGCGGTGATCGGCCCGATCGACCGCATCTTCACCCGCATCGGCGCCGGCGACGACCTCTCGCGCGGCCAGTCCACCTTCATGGTGGAGATGAGCGAGACGGCGAACATCCTGCACAACGCCACCGCCGACAGCCTGGTGCTGATGGACGAGGTCGGCCGCGGCACCAGCACCTACGACGGCCTGTCGCTGGCGCGCGCCGCCGCCGTGCACCTGGCGCGACACTGCCGCGCGTACACCTTGTTCGCCACCCATTATTTCGAGCTGACCGAACTGGCCGGCGAGTATCCGGGAATTGCCAACGTGCACCTGGACGCCGTCGAGTACGGCGAGCAGTTGGTGTTCATGCACGCGGTGAAGGAAGGCCCGGCCAACCGCAGCTTCGGCCTGCAGGTGGCGGCACTGGCCGGCCTGCCGAAATCGGTGATCGCCGACGCGAAGCGCACGCTGGCCCAACTCGAACGCGGCATGCACCAGCACGCCGGCGCAGCGGTCTCCGCCGATGCGTCACCGCAGCTGGGATTGTTCGCGCCGGCGCAGCCCTCGGCCGCCCAGCGCGAATTGGAACGCATCGACCCGGATACGCTGACGCCGCGCGAAGCGCTGGACGCGCTCTATCGCCTCAAGTCGCTGGACTGAGCTGCGCCCCGGTCAGGCCACGCGATGCAGCGGCAGCGGTGACTCGATGGTTCCCGGCGTTCCTGCATCGGGCATGGCGATGTCGGGGATGCCGTCCAGCGCCTCCGCCGACAAGGCGGACAGCAGCGTGTTCTCCGTCGCCGCCGTGTCGCGGGCAGGCAGCCGCCCAGCGGCCACCAGGCTGCCGATGCGCTCGTACACGTCGTCGCGGTCGAACGGCTTTTTCATGAAGTCGTCCGCCCCGTAGCGTTGCAGGTAGAACTGTTCGGTGGCCTGCTGGTTGCCGCTGATCATGATGATCGGGATGTCGCGCGTAACCGGGTCGTGGCGCAGCGCGCGCAGCACGCTGAAACCGTTCATGCCGGGCATCACCACGTCGAGGAAGATCAGCGCCGGCAGCTCGTTGCGCGCCAGTTCGATCGCGGCGGCGCCGTCGGCCGCCTTCAGCGGATGGTAGCCATCCTGGCTCAGCATCTTGCCGAGCACGGCGCAGATCGTGGGCGAATCGTCCACCACCAGCATGCGCGCGCCATGTGTGGTCTGCACGTGCTGCGGCTCAACCGCATGCCCGCCGAGCAGACGCTTGATGAAGCCGATGCCACTGATGCGTGCCAGTCCGTCCATGCCTTCTCCCCGGATCGTGAGTGGCGCACGGCGCGCCTCGTGGATGCAGGTGCATGCTGGCGCAGACCCGCCCGGCAATGTGCGACGCAGTGCTCAGCCTGAACTTTTCAGCGCAAGTCCTTGATCTTTCGCAACTGCCTGCGCGCCTGCTTGTCGGGTCGCCGCGCCGGATGATCGAGTGCCGCACCACTCAGGCGGCGCTGTTCGCGCAACGTCTCGGCAGCCGCGCGACTGGCCTCGGTTTCGCGATACAGCAGCTGCGCCTCGCTGGCCGGCCCACGCCGCAGCACGAGCGCCAGCACGTCGAGTTCCATGCGCTCATGACCGCGACTGACCTGCAGGCGGTCGCCGACGTGCACGGCGCGGGAAGGCTTGCAGCGCGCGCCATTGAACTCCACCCGCCCCGCCTCGATCGCCGCGCGGGCAAGGCCACGGGTCTTGAAGAAGCGTGCCGCCCACAGCCAGACATCCAGGCGCAGCTCGCCGCGTTCGTCCGGCATGTCGCTCAGGTCGTTTCGCCCGGGGGCGGCACCAGGTCCTGCGGATCGGGCATGGCGATGTCCGGGATGGCGGCCTGCTCGTCGGCGCTGAGGACCGGCTCGGCCGCGGCGACGCTGGCGCGCGGTCGTACCACCAGCCGGCCGGACTGGGTCAGGTGCTGCAGGCGGGCAAACACCTCGCCGCGGCCGAACGGCTTCTTCATGAAGTCGTCGGCGCCGAAGCGCTGCACGTAGAACTGCTCGGTGGCCTGCAGGTTGCCGCTGATCATCACGATCGGGATGTCGTGGGTGAGCGCTTCGCGGCGCAGCGCGCGCAGCACGGCGAAACCGTTCATGCCGGGCATGACGATGTCGAGGAAGATCAGGTCGGGCAGCTCGCTGCGCGCCAGCTCGATCGCGCTTTCGCCATCGGCCGCCTTGAGCACCACATGGCCGTCCTGGGCGAGCATCTTGCCCAGCACGGCGCGGATGGTCGGCGAGTCGTCGACGACCAGGATGTGCGCTTCCTTGGGCACGCCGCTGCGCGGCACTGCGCGACGCTCGCCGTGTTCGTTGCCGAAAATCCGCCGTATCAGCTCAAAGCCGGACATGACGCGAGCCCCTTCCCCCAGGAAATCCCCGCCCAGTCTCGGCGCAGCGCGGCCGCGAAGCAAGCGCCCGCGCCGCCCCCGTCACCACGGCCCGCCGACCATCAGGTGGTTGGCCAGCGGCACGGTCAGCAGGGACAGCACGATGCCGGCGCCCAGCACGGTGTTGGCCAGCGCCGGATCGAGATCGTACTCGTCGGCCAGGATCGCCGCCGACACCATCGGTGCCATCGCCGCCTGCAGCACGCCGACCGTGAGCACCAGCCCCTCCACGCCCGCCGCCGTTCCCAGCAGCCAGCACAGCAGCGGCGCCAGCAGCAGCTTCCAGCCCAGCCCGCAGGCGGCTGCGCCGAGCTGGCGCTGGCCCGGGTGGAACTTGAACTGCAGGCCGACCGAGAACAGCGCCAGCGGCGTCAGCGTGGCCCCGATCGGCGCGAACACCCCGTCGAGCCAGGCCGGCCAGCCGCCGAGGCGACCCATCACGATGCCCAGCAGCAGGGCCAGGAACGGCGGAAACGAAAACACGCGCCGCAGCATCGGGCGCAGCTGCGGCGTACGTCCCGCATACAGCGAAGCCACCACGATGCCCGCCGACGCCAGCACCGGAAACGCGCCGAGCTGGTCGGCGACCACCGCCAGCGACAAGCCGGCCTTGCCGTGCAGCGCCTGCACCATCGGATAACCCATGTAGGCCGTGTTGCCCAGCCCGCACACCAGGATCAGCGAACCGGTGCGCTGCCGCGACCAGCCCAGCCGCGGGCCGAGCAGGCCGAACAGCAGCCATGCGCCGCCAAAGGTCAGCCACATCGTGGCCACCAGGAACCACAGGTCGGCGTCGAACTTCAGCTTCGGGATCAGCTCCAGCACCAGCGCCGCCAGCGCCACGTTCAGCACCCACCAATTGATGCCCTGCACGATGCCCGCCGGCGGCCGCGCGAAACGCGCCACCACGACGCCGAGCAGCAGGCAGACGAACAGCAGCAGCAAGGCACTCATGGGATACGCACGGACCCGGGCAAAGAGCGCCATTAGACGCGAAAAGCGCGGTCGGCCGAAAGGCGCGGCGGCTGGGCGATAATCGTGCGGATGCCGAAGCCAACCGCCCCTGCAGACACCAACCACCTCGTGCATGGCCTGGCCGGCGACGACATCGCTCCCGACTGGCCGGCGCTGGTCGCGCCGGAATTGCGCGCGCTGCTGCATCGCTTTCCGCAAGCCGGGGCCTTGCGGCAGTTGCTCTGGCACAGCCCGCGCCCGCTGTCGGCGGCCTGCCTGGTCGAGACCGAAGCGGACACGCTGTTCGTCAAGCGCCATCACCAACAGGTGCGTTCGACCGCCACGCTGGCAGAGGAGCATCGCTTCATCGCACACCTGCGCCAGCACGGGCTGCCGCTGGCCGAAGTGCTGCGCGACGCCGGCAGCGACAGCGCCATCGCGATCGGCGACTGGGTCTACGAAGTGCACCGCCGCGTAGCGGGCATCGACCTGTACCGCGAGCTGATCTCGTGGCAGCCGCTGCCGAATCCCAACCATGCCCGTCGTGCCGGCCGCATGCTGGCGCAGCTGCATGACGCCGCCGCCGACTACACCGCGCCCCAGCGCCGCACGCACATCCTGGTGGCGCGCAGCGAACTGATCGTCGCTGCCGATCCGGTCGCGACACTGGCTGCGCAGTTGCCGCAGCGACCCGGCCTCGCCGATTACCTGCGCGGCCGGCCCTGGCAGCGCGAGTTCGCCGAGCTGCTCGCGCCGTGGCACGTTCGCCTGCAACCCGCGCTGGCGCGGCAGCCACGGCTGTGGACGCACGGCGACTGGCACGCCTCCAACCTGTGCTGGAGCGGCAGCGGCGACGGCGCCGACATTACCGCCGTGCTCGACTTCGGCCTGGCCGCGGCGAACTGCGCGCTGTTCGACCTGGCCACCGCGATCGAGCGCAACGCGATCGCGTGGCTGGCGCTGGACACCGGTGCGGCGGCGATCCATCCGTCCATCGCCCGCGCGCTGATCGAGGGCTATCGGGAAATCCGCCCGCTGGACTCCGATGAACTGCACCTGTTGGCCGACCTGCTGCCGCTGGTGCACGTGGATTTCGCCCTGTCCGAGGTGGAGTATTTCCACGCCATCACGCACGCGCCCGCGCACGCCGACGTCGCCTGGGACACCTTTTTACGCGGCCACGCGGCGTGGTTCCGCACGTCCGCCGGACAGGCTCTGTTGCAAACCATCCGCGCCCTCGCCGCCGGCGCGTAGGGCGGGCACCGCCCGCCGGCTTTTCGTGTCGTGCCACCGTGAATCGGGGAACAAGAGCGGCGGGCCGTGCCCGCCCTACGCGCCGGTAGCGTTGCGGCATGTCGGAGCGTTTCGGCAGGCCACGCCCATTCGTGCTTCAATACGCATTCTTGAAGCGGGGGTGCCCGGCAAAACGCCGGGCTGAGAGAGTCCCTTGGAACCTGATCCGGTTTGTACCGGCGTAGGGAGCTTGCAGAACCGGATCGTTCTCGCGAACGTGCCGGTTCGCCGTCGCTTCGTCCACCCCTGGAAGAAGACGACGACGATGACCCGCACGCCCCTCGCTCTTGCCCTGCTTGCCGCGCTTGCCGCCACCAGCGCGGCCGCCACCGGCAGCGCCAATCCGCAACCCGATACCCCGCAGGCCGTCGACCTGGTCACCGTGCACGTGCGCGGCCAGGCCCCGCAGCATCCGCGCGACAGCGGCCTGGACAGCTACGGCCGCGCCACACTGCACGACACGCCCGCATCGATCACCGTGGTGGCGCGCCAGCAGCTCGACGACCGGCAGATCCGCACGCTCAGCGAACTGGCCCGCGAGGACGCCGCGCTGGGCGACAACTACGCGCCGGTCGGCTACTACCAGGACATCACGATCCGCGGCTACGTGCTGGACCCGGCCACCGGCTTCCGCAGCAACGGCCTGACCATCGCCGGCGAGCAGAAAGTGCCGCTGGAAGACGTGCAACAGGTGCAGATCCTGAAGGGCCTGGCCGGCCTGCAAGCGGGCGTGATGGAGCCCGGCGGCGTGGCCAACTACGTCAGCAAGCGGCCGACCGACGTGCGCAGCGTCACCCTCGGCACCGATTCGCACGGCTCGGGCCACGTCGCGGTCGACCTCGGCGGCTGGCTCACGCCGCAGTTCGGCGTGCGCGTCAACGCGGCCCACGAGGACATCCATTCCTACGTGCATCACGCCGACGGCCGGCGCAGCCTGCTGGCCCTGGCGGCGGACTGGAAGATCAGCGAGCGCACCACGCTGGCGCTGGACGCCAACTACCAGACCAGCGGCCAGCGCTCGGTGTCGGGCTACCAGCTGCTCGGCGGCACGACGCTGCCGCCCCACCCGGACGCCAGGCGCATGCTGGGCTACCAGCCGTGGCAGCAGCCGGTGGGCATCCAGTCGTCCAATTCCAGCGTGCGCGTCGACCATGCGTTCAGCGACGACTGGCGAGCGCGCGTCGCCGGCGGCCACAGCCGCAGCGTGATCGACGACAACGTGGCGTTCGCCTACGGCTGTTTCTACGCCAGCGCATGCGCCGGCGACAGCGTGCCCGGCTGGTTCTTCGCGCCGAACGGCGACTACGACATCTACGATTTCCGCAGCCCCGACGACACCCGCGTCACCGATGAGGCCCGCGCCGTGCTCGAAGGCCGCTTCGCCACCGGCGCGCTGAGCCACGAGCTGAGCCTCGGCGCCAGCGCGTTCCGCCGCACCATCGACCGCCGCGCCTACGTCTATGACTACGTCGGCACCGGCAACATCGACCAGGTGGACCCGCAGGTGTTCGCGCCCTCGCCGAACCAGCCTGGCCCCTCGCTGCGCCGGCTCACCAGTTGGCAGCACTCAGTGTTCGCGCTGGATCGCGTGCACCTGGGCGAGCACTGGCAACTGATCGCCGGCGCCCGCCTCGCACGCCTGCATGAGCGCGCCTACGACAGCAGCGGCGCGCCCGAACGCGCGACCCGCCTGCGCAAGACACTGCCACAGGCCGCCGTGCTGTGGCAGCCGAACACGCCGACCACCGTCTACCTGAGCTACAGCGAAGGCCTGTCGCTGGGCACCGAGGCGCCCTACTGGACCAGCAACGGCGGCAGCACGTTGGGGCCGCGGCTGTCGCGCCAGTTCGAAGCCGGCATCAAGCTGCAGGCCAGCGACGCGCTGGCACTGAGCGGTGCGCTCTATCGCATCCACCAGCCGTACCAGTTCGCCCGGCCGGACAGTACGCCCGAAGGTTTCACCTTCGTGCAGCAGGGCGACGAAGTGCATACCGGCCTGGAGCTGGGCGCGAACGGCCGGCTCAGCGACAACCTGCGCGTGATCGCCAGCGCCAGCCTGATCCGGGCCCGCGCCGAAGGCAGCGGCACGCCCGCTTACGAAGGCCACCAGCTGACCAACGTGCCGCGCCTGCGCACCGCCGTGTTCCTCGACTACCGCGTGCCGGGCGCGCCGGCGCTGAGCCTGCTCGGCGGCTGGCGCCACGCCTCGGTCAACGCCGCCACGCCCGATGGCACCGTGCGCGTGCCGGCCTACGACGTGTTCGACGCTGGCCTGCGCTACACCGCGTCGTGGCGCGGCCACGCGCTGATCTGGCGGCTGTCGGTGGACAACGTGTTCGACCGTTTCTACTGGCGCGACACCGGCTCGGTCGGCGGTGACCGCTACCTGTTTCCCGGCGCGCCGCGGCTGGCGCGTCTCTCCGTCAGTTACGACTTCCAGTGATCTGGATCGAACTCGCCGGCGCACTGATCAGCGCCTGGGCCGTCTGGCTCACCGCCAGGCGACGACCGTGGTGCTGGCCGGTCGGGCTGGTGTCGGTGCTGGTCTACGGCGGGGTCTTCATCGACGCCAGGCTGTATTCCGATGCCTTGCTGCAGCTCGCCTTCGCCGGCCTGATCGTCTACGGCTGGCGGCGCTGGCTGCAGCACCTGGGCGACGACGGCCGCGTGCAGCCTGCCCCGCTGCCGCTGGCGCAGGCGGTCGTCCACGTGGCGATCGGCGCGGTCGCCGCGTTGCTGCTCGGCTATTCGATGCACCGCTGGACCGATGCCGCGCTACCCTGGCTGGACGCGGCGCTCACCGCCTTCAGCCTGGTCGCGCAGTGGTGGCAGGGCCGCCGTCACGTCGCGGCATGGTGGCTGTGGATCGCGGTCGACGTGGTTTATGTCGGTGAGTACATCTACAAACACCTGCTGATCACCTCGGTGCTTTACGCCGGCTTCGTGGTGCTGGCGGCGATCGGCTTGCGCGCGTGGCGGCAGGCCGGACGCGACGCTGCGGCAGCGTGATTTCACGGCGCGCTGCTTCCGACGAGGCACAATGGCTGTTTCTGCAATCCTGAAGAAGCACCATGCCCAACTTGTCCCGCTTTCCGATCACCGCGCGCTGGCCCGCGCGGCACCCCGAACGCATCCAGCTGTATTCGCTCAACACGCCCAACGGCGTGAAAGTGTCGATCATGCTGGAGGAAACCGGGTTGTCGTACGAGTCGCACCTGGTCGACATCACCGACAACGAAAACTACACGCCGGAATTCCTGTCGCTCAACCCCAACGGCAAGATTCCCGCGATCGTCGACCCCGACGGCCCCGGCGGCGAGCCGCTGGCGCTGTTCGAGTCCGGCGCCATCCTGCTCTACCTGGCCGACAAGACCGGCCGCTTCATTCCCGCCGAACCGGCGCGACGCTGGGAGTGCATCCAGTGGCTGTTTTTCCAGATGGCCTCGATCGGCCCGATGTTTGGCCAGCTCGGCTACTTCAACAAGTTCGCCGGCAGGGAGATCGCCGACAAGCGCCCGCGCGAGCGCTATGCCAACGAATCGAAGCGGCTGCTCGCCGTGCTCGAAGGCCGCCTCGCGGGCCGGGACTGGATCATGGGCGACGACTACGGCATCGCCGACATCGCCACGCTGGGCTGGGTGAACAACCTGATCACGTTCTACGAAGCGCGCGAACTGGTCGACTACGATCGCCTCGTCCACGTGCCCGCCTGGCTCGAGCGCGGCATGGCGCGGCCGGCGGTAGCGCGCGGCCTGCAGATCCCGCGGCGCGACTGAAGCGGACGTCCGCCGGCTGGACGAAGGCACACGCCCGGGGCAAGCTTCCATTCACGCGGCACCCAGCCGCGTTGCCGCACAGTGGCCATCACCATGAACGACTCGATCGCCTCATCGTTGCTGCCCGGCCTGGCGCTGGTGTTGTGGCTGCTGGCCCCGGCGGCCGTCGCCCAGAACATCTACAAATGCCCCCAAGCCGGCGGCGGCGTGGCCTATACCGACCACCCCTGCGCCGACGGCAAGGGCCAGTTGCTGCACCAGGCCGACGACAGCGAGGTGATCGATCGCTACCTGCGCCTGGGTCAGGACGATCTGGCCCGGCAGTACGCCCACGCCCGCCATCTCGACGCGCTGTACGAGGAGCGCGTGGCCGCCTATCGGCAGGCGCAGGAGGAGGCGGAGCAGCGCCGCTACGACGAGGCCGTCGCCGCGCAGCAGCGCGAGGACGCGGCACGCCAGCAGGCGCAGCTCGACCAGCAGGCCGAGCGCGACCAGCTGCTGTACGAGAACGACGCCCTGCGCCAGCAGAACGACCAGTACCGCGAGGCGCTGTCCCAGCCGGTGGACAACTACGCGCCGCCGTACTGGGGCGTACCGGTCCCGCCATACTTGAATCGCCGGCACGACCACGACGGCGATCACGGTCATCACTGGACACCGCCCCCGCCGCCGACCTTCCAGCCGTGCACGCAACTCGCCGGCGGCCGGGTGCAGTGCTGAACCCTCCCCGCCGCTGAGGCGGGCAGGCACTCGATTCAGCGCGCCGCTTGCGGTACCTCGGCATCCTGGCGGCGAACCGCTGGATCGTCGAGATGCTCGGCCTTCCACACCATCGCGCGATGGATGCGCTGCCAGCCGCTCGGGTGGTCGAAGAACAGGAACTCCTCGACCGGGCCCGGATGCATCTTGCGGTACTCGGACAACTGCACCGCGACATGCGCGAAACCATCCGGCTGACGCGCCGCGTTCAGGCCGAACGCATCGGCCTCGGCCTCCATGCTGCGGGTGATGGTGTTGTTCACCGGCGTCATGAAGAACATGAAGATCGCGAACAGCGCCGCGATCAGCGGCAAGCCGGCCACGTCGGACACGTCGCGCAACTGCCAGCGTTCGCCCCAGCGCTGCTGCGCCCAGCCGAAGCCCCAGCGTACGAAGGCGAAGCCGATCACGATGATGACGCCGAAGAACACGATGCCCTTGTAGATGTGGTTGAGCACGTAGTGGCCCATCTCGTGGCCCAGCACGGCCTTGACCTCTTCCGGCGAACTGCGTTTGAGCAGGTTGTCGTTGAGGCTGATGCGGGTGGTGCCGAACATGCCGCTGACGTTGGCGCTGATGCGTTTGCTCTGGCGCGAGGCGTCGAACCAGTACACGTCCGAGGCCGGGATGCCGTTGGCGCGCGCCATCGACAGCACCTGCTCCTTCAGCGGGCTTTCCGGCAACGACTTGTAGGTGTTGAACAGCGGCGAGATGTACACCGGCGCGATGGTGACCATGAACATCACGAACACGATGGCCACGCCGGCGCCCCACAACCACCAGGTCCGCGTGGCCCGGCGGATCACCGCGTAAATCAACACCAGCGCCAGCGTGCCGAAGATCAGTCCCACCGCCAGCCCCTTGGTCTGTTCGCCCAGCCAGCCGCCCAGACTCAGGTTGGACAAGCCGTACTGGTGCTCGCGGAAATAGCCTTCGTACAGTGCCCACGGCAGGGTCAGCACGGTCGTCAGCACGATGTACTGCACCGCGTAGATCGCCGTCTGCAGCCAGCGCCAGCGAGTCAGCCGTTCGGCGAGGTTGCGCATGCGCGCCGAGAGCCGCGTGCCGAGCAGCAGCCACGCCACGCCAAGCGCCACCAGCAGATCCCAGCCGGTCAGCCAGTAACCACCCTCGAAGTAGGCATCGGAACTGGCCCGCTGCGCCGGCGTCAGCTCGGCCATGTAGGCCTGCGTGGCGGCATCCACGTCGAATGCGGGTGCGGACGGAACCACCTGCGCGGCGATCACCGGTGCGGTGGACGAAGGCACCGCCTGCGCGTGGATCGCGCCGACGACGAACCAGGCAAGCAGCAGCACGCCGAGCAGCTTCTTCATGACGCCCCCATCCCCTTGGTGGAGTCAGCACGCTAACCCAATCGCCGGAAGCCCGCCACCACGCCGGCCGCCGCGCCGGTCGCCTACAATGCAACGTACGACATGCCGGAACGACCCATGCCCCAGCTACGCCTCAAACGCTACCTGTTGACCGGGTTGCTGACCTTCATCCCGCTGTGGGTGACCTGGCTGGTGTTCAATTTCGTGCTTGGCGTGCTGGCCGGGATCGGCGAGCCGATGGTGGCCGCCCTGCTCAACGCGCTGGCACTGGTGGCACCGCGTGCCGCCGAATCGCTGAAGATGGAATGGCTGACCTACATCGCCGCCCTGCTGATCACGCTGGTCTCGCTGTACCTGCTCGGCTTCGTGGCCAACCGGGTGATCGGCCAGCGCTTTCTCAACGCCTTCGACAACCTGCTCGCGCGCATCCCGCTGGTGCAGACCATCTACGGCGGCACCAAGAAGCTGATGGCGGTGCTGCAGAACAAGCCCAGCGGCATGCAGCGGGTGGTGCTGGTGGACTTCCCCCGTCCCGGCCTCAAGGTGGTGGGTTTCGTGACCCGGGTGATGATCGAGGAAGGCAGCGGTCGGGAGATCGCCGCGGTGTACATCCCGACCACGCCCAACCCCACCGGCGGCTATCTGGAACTGGTGCCGGTGGACGAGCTGATCCCCACCGACTGGACCATGGACCAGGCCATGGCCTTCATCATTTCCGGCGGTGCGGTGGCGCCGGACAGCCTGCCGGCCGCGGCGTCCCCGCCGGCCCTCACCCCCTGACCTTTGACACTGTCTGCCCCGCCGCCTTTTGGCCTAGCGTGCACGGCTGCGTCCGCGCGCCGGGGGAGCATTCGCGCACGACCACACCCGCAATCCAACCGCCCCGTTCTACCCATCGAGGGATATCCATGACCAAGCAGTACCTGAAGCCCCTGGCCCTCGCGGTCAGCCTGGCCCTGACCGTGAGTGCCTGCGGCAAGCAGGATTCGAACCCGGCCGAGGCGCCGGCGCCGACCGCCAGCACCGCACCGTCCGCCGCCGGCAGCACCTCGGCCGTCGACAGCAAGAGCATCTTCGACGTCAGCGAACTCGGCGCGCCGGCCGAGGCGTGCACGGACTTCAACCAGTTCGTCAATGCCAAGTGGGTCGCCGCCAACCCGATCCCGAACGACCGCACCCGCTGGGGCGCGTTCGACAAGCTGGCCGAGGACAGCCTCAACACCCAGCACACCATCGTCGAAAACGCCGCCAAGGGCGCCGACCAGGCGGCCGCCGGCTCGATCGAGCAGAAGATCGGCAATCTGTACAAGTCCGGCATGGACGAGGCCGCCATCGACAAGGCCGGCTTCGACCCGATCAAGCCGAAACTGGCCGAGATCGACCAGTTGAAGAACGGCGCCGACGTGGCCGCCTTCCTCGACAAGAGCTTCGCCCAGGGCGACATGCTGGTGTTCCAGTTCGGCGCCGGGGCCGACTTCAAGCACGCCGAAACGCAGATCGGCTACACCTTCCAGGATGGCCTGGGCCTGCCAACCAAGGACTACTACACCGACCCGAAGCACGCCGACCTGCGCAAGGCCTACCTCGACTACATCGCCAAGACGCTGGAGTTGACCGGCGTTTCCGCCGCCGACGCGAAGAAGCAGGCCGATGAAGTGATGGCGTTCGAGACCAAACTCGCCGCCGCCTCGCTGGCGCCGGTCGAGCTGCGCACGCCGGAGAACCAGTACCACTTCGTGAGCGTGGCCGAAGCCGACAAGATCACCCCGCACTTCAGCTGGGAGAACTTCTTCAAGGCCCAGGGCGTGACCATCGACAAGGGCTTCTCGCTGTCGCAGCCGAAGTTCTTCGCCGAGTTCGACAAGCTGCTGGCCAGCGCGCCGGCCAGCCAGTGGCAGGCCTACCTGCGCTTCCACACCATCGACGGCGCCTCCGACGCGCTGAGCAAGCCGTTCCGCGACAACAAGTTCGCCTTCTATGGCAAGACCCTGTCCGGCCAGCCGGAGCAGAAGCCGCGCTGGAAGCAGGTGCTGAACGCGGTCAATGGCTCGATGGGCATGGCGCTGGGCGAGCTCTACGTCAAGCAGGAGTTCACCCCCGAGGCCAAGCAGCGCGCCGAAGAGCTGGTCACCAACGTGCGCAACGCGCTGAAGGCACGCATCCAGAACCTCGACTGGATGAGCGACGAGACCAAGGCCAAGGCGATCGCCAAGTGGGACACCTTCCTGCCCAAGATCGGCTACCCGGACAAGTTCCGCAGCTGGGACGGCCTGACCATCGTGCCGGACAACTACTACGCCAACCTGGAAGCGGCGCAGAAGTTCAACTACGACTACGACCTCGCCAAGATCGGCAAGCCGACCGACCGCAAGGAATGGGGCATGACCCCGCAGACGGTCAACGCGTACTACAACCCGACCGACAACACGATCAACTTCCCGGCCGCGATCCTGCAGCCGCCGTTCTTCGATGCCAAGGCGGACGACGCGATCAACTACGGCGGCATCGGCGCGGTGATCGGCCACGAGGCCAGCCACGGCTTCGACGACGAGGGCAGCCAGTTCGACGGCGCCGGCAACAACGTCAACTGGTGGAGCAAGGCCGACCGCGCCAAGTTCGACGCGCGCACGGCCAAGCTGGTGCAGCAGTTCAACGACTACACGCCGATCAAGGACAAGCCGGACGCGCACGTCAACGGCAAGCTCACCCTGGGCGAGAACATCGCCGACCTGGGCGGCCTCAACGTCGCCTACGACGCCTTGCAGGTGGCCTTGAAGCAGCACCCGGCCGAAGCCACGCAGAAGATCGACGGCTACACCCAGGACCAGCGCTTCTTCCTCAACTGGGCGCGCGTGTGGCGCGGCAACATCCGCGAGCAGCAGGCGCTGCTGCGACTGAACACCGACCCGCACGCACCGGCTTCGCTGCGCGCGATCGGCGCGCCGTCCAACATGCCGGCGTTCGCGGCGGCGTTCCAGTGCAAGCCGGGCGACGCCATGGTGCGTGCGGCGGACAAGCAGGTGAAAATCTGGTAAGCCTGCTTCCCTAAGTTCCACCCTCCGAGGCCCCGTATGCGAATGCGGGGCCTTTTCTTGCGCCCGCTTGCGCGGATACCCCTGACCTTCGACACTGTTTGACCCATGACGTTTGGCCTAGCGTGAATCGGCATGGCCGAGGCCTTGCGGGCCACCGAACCCGGCCCCTCGAACACCCACGCAACGCCCGCAGACGAACCACCCATGGAGGCAATCCGCATGACCAAGACCCTTCTGAAACCGCTCGCGCTTGCCGTCAGCGCCGCGCTGGCGCTCACCGCATGCGGCAAGCAGGAACCTGCCAGCACGCCCGCGGCTCCTGCCGACACCGCCAGTGCGACCCCCGCCTCCAGCAGCACCGCCACGGCGGCGGCACCGAGCGTGTTCGACGTCAGCGAGCTGGGCCAGATCGGCGAGGCCTGCACCGACTTCAACCAGTTCGTCAACGCCAAGTGGATTGCCGCCAACCCGATCCCGGCCGACCAGACCGTATGGGGCTCGTTCAACCTGCTGCGCGAGAAGAGCCTGTCCGACCAGCACGCGCTGGTCGACGCAGCCGACAAGAACGCTGACAGCGCCGCGGCCGGCTCGATCGAGCAGAAGATCGGCTGGCTGTACCGCTCCAGCATGAACATGGACGCGCGCAACAAGGCGGGCTTCGAGCCGCTCAAGCCGTATCTGGCGAAGATCGACGCGCTGAAGTCGAACAAGGACATCCCCGCCTGGCTCAACCAGTCCTTCGCCAAGGGCGACAGCGCAGTGTTCCGCTTCGGCGCGCGCGCGGATTACAAGAACGCGAAGATGCAGATCGCCTACGCGGTGCAGGGCGGCCTGGGCCTGCCCACGCCGGACTATTACACCGATGCCAAGTACAAGGACGTGCGCGCCGAGTACGTGAAATACCTGGCCAAGCTGTTCGAACTCACCGGCACGCCAGCGAAGGACGCGGCCAGCCAGGCCGACCTGGCGATGAAGTTCGAGACCGAGCTGGCCAGGCACTCCATCCCGCGGGTGGAGATGCGCAAGCCGGAGAATCAGTACCACTTCGTGACCGTCGCCGAGGCGAACAAGGTCACCCCGCACTTCGACTGGAACGACTTCTTCAAGGCCCAGGGCGTGACCATCGACAAGGGCTTCTCGCTGTCGCAGCCGAAGTTCTTCGCCGAGATGGACAAGCTGCTGGCCAGCGCGCCGCTGGCGCAGTGGAAGGCCTACCTGACCGCGCACACGATCTCCGGCGCCGCCGATGCGCTGTCCGAGCCGTTCGTCGACGCGCGCTTCGATTTCTACGACAAGACCCTGCGCGGCCAGCCCGAGCAGAAGCCGCAGTGGAAGCGCTCGCTGAGCGCGGTCAACGACGCCATGGGTCAGGCACTGGGTCAGTTGTACGTGGCCAAGTACTTCCCGCCGGAAGCCAAGCAGCGCGCCGAGGAACTGGTCACCAACGTGCGCAATGCGCTCAAGACGCGCATCGAGAACCTCGACTGGATGAGCCCCGAGACCAAGACCAAGGCGATCGCCAAGTGGGAGACCTTCCTGCCCAAGATCGGCTACCCCGACAAGTGGCGCAGCTGGGACGGCCTGAAGATCACGGCGGACAACTACTTCGCCAACATGGAGGCGGCGCAGAAGTTCGACCATGACTACGACATCGCCAAGATCGGCCAGCCGACCGACCGCCACGAGTGGTTCATGACGCCGCAGACGGTCAACGCGTACTACAACCCCACCGACAACACGATCAACTTCCCGGCCGCGATCCTGCAGCCCCCGTTCTTCTATGCGCACGGCGACGACGCGATCAACTACGGCGGCATCGGCGCGGTGATCGGCCACGAGGCCAGCCACGGCTTCGACGACCAGGGCAGCCAGTTCGACGGCAGCGGCAACCTGGACAACTGGTGGACGGATGCCGACAAGAAGCAGTTCGACGAACGCGCGCAGAAGCTGGTCGACCAGTTCGACAACTACGCGCCGTTACCCGACCACCCGGACCTGCACGTCAACGGCAAGCTGACCCTGGGCGAGAACATCGCCGACCTGGGCGGCCTCAACATCGCCTATGACGCGCTGCAGACTGCGCTGAAGAACCACCCCGCCGAAGCCACGCAGAAGATCGACGGCTACACCGAGGACCAGCGCTTCTTCCTCAACTGGGCGCGCGTGTGGCGTGGCAGCATCCGCGACAAGGCGCAGATGGTCTACCTCAACGCCGATCCGCACTCGCCGATGAAGTTCCGCGCGATCGGCGCGCCGTCGAACATGCCCACGTTCGCCCAGGCGTTCCAGTGCAAGGCGGGCGACGCGATGGTCCGCCCGGCCGACAAGCAGGTGAAGATCTGGTAACGGCCGGCGCGGCAGCAGGTGCAACGCCACGTCGCCGCAACTGAAACATCAGCAAGCAAGCAACAGGAGGCCCCGCACGCTGCTGCGGGGCCTCTTGTTGTGCGGCGTGTATCGCCGGCGGGCGAGCATCGCTGCTTCGATTAGTTATTGCAAATCATTCTCATTGGCAATATCGTGTGCGCCTCCACGGCCATCGCCGTCTCCCTTCGATCGACGGCGATGGCCGTCGCGTGTGCGGGACGGGCACGGGCCCGATTCCATCCCACGCACAGGACCACGCATGAGCCCGATCAAGAGCAGGAAACACCCCGTCCGCCGCAGCCTCCCCGCGATGGCGCCCGGACTGCTGACCACCGCCCTGCTCGGCGGCCTGACTCTCGCCCCCGCGCATGCCGCCACGCCCGCCGACGATGCCGCGCTGCTCGCGCAGGCACGCAACCTGCCGCGCGTGCAGGTGCACGGCAGTGCCGGCGTCGACTACCGCGTCGACGAGCTCTCGTCGCACAAGTTCACCCAGCCGCTGCTGGACACCACCCAGACCATCAGCGTCATCAGCCGCGACCTGATCCAGCAGCAAGGCGCCACCACGCTTTCCGAGGCGCTGCGCAACAGCCCCGGCGTGGGCACCTTCTATGCCGGCGAAAACGGCGCCACCAGCACCGGCGACACGATGTACATGCGCGGCTTCGACAGCTCCGGCAGCATCTTCGTCGACGGCGTGCGTGACCTGGGCTCGATCTCGCGCGACGTGTTCAACATCGAGCAGATCGAAGTCACCAAGGGTCCGGACGGCACCGAGTATGGCCGCACCGCACCGACCGGCGCGATCAACATGGTCAGCAAGCGTCCGCAGCTGGACAACGCCCTCTCCGGCTCGCTGGCTTACGGCAGCGCCAGCCAGCGACGCGCCACCGCGGACTGGAACCAGGCGATCGGCGAGCGCGCCGCCTTCCGCCTCAACGTGATGGGCCAAGACAGCGGGGTGCCGGGACGCGACCGGGTGCAGAACGACCGCTGGGGCGTGGCGCCGTCGCTGGGCTTCGGCCTGGGCAGCGCCACCCGGGTCTATCTCGACTACCTACACGTGAAGCACGACAACGTGCCCGATGGCGGCGTCTCCACCATCGGCCTGCCCGGCTACGCCAGTCCCGATCCGGCGCGGCCGTTCCTGTCCGACGCCGCTCCGGTCGACCCGCACAACTTCTACGGCACCCGGCAGGACCACGACGACGTGCAGGTCGACATGTTCACCGCGATCGTCGAACACGATTTCTCCGACCACCTCGCCGTGCACGACACCTTGCGCTGGGGTCGCACGCACCAGGATTACCTGCTCACCTCGTTCACGGCCACCGCGGCGCACCTGTCGACGCCGGACCCGGATGACCCCTCGACCTGGACGGTGGCGCGCAGCAACCCGACCTTCAAACACCAGACCAACCGCATCCTCACCAATCAGACCAATCTCACCGCGAGCTTCGACACTGGTGCGGTCGGCCACGACCTCAGCGCCGGCGTCGAGCTGAGCCGCGAGCAGGCCTCGACCGAAGGTATCGCTCCGCTCGCGGACAGCACCTGGCCCGCGGCGAACCTGTACCGGCCCGATCCGGACCAGGGCGGCCTGGCCTGGGCCCGCAACGGCGCTCACGGCCATGGCCAGACCGACACCGTCGCGGCCTATCTGTTCGACACGCTCAAGTTCGGCGAGCGCTGGCAACTCAACGCCGGCGCGCGGCTGGATCATTACCGCACCCGCTTCGTCAGCACCGACGTCTGCGGCGGCCGGCGCGGCCCGGCCTGCGGCAGTCAGCCGGCCGGCACGGTGCTGCCCAGCGTGGACGCACGCCTCTCCGGCAACCTGCCCAACTACAAACTCGGCGTGCTGTTCAAGCCCGTCGCCGCAGGCAGCATCTACGCCAACTTCGCCATCTCGCAGGAACCGCCGGGCGGCAACACACTCACCCTCAGCAACGCCTCGAACAGTGCCGACAACCCCGACCTCGACCCCCAGCGCGCGCGCACCATCGAGCTGGGCAGCAAGTGGAGCGTGCTGGGCGACAAGCTGCTGCTGACCGGCGCGCTGTACCGCACCACGGTCAGCAACGACCTGGTGCAGGATCCGACCGACGGCCTGTACTACCAGATCGGCAGGAAGCGCGTGCAAGGCGTGGAGATCGGCGCGGTCGGCCGTATCACCGAGCGCTGGGCGGTGAGCGCCGGCTATACCCGCATGGACGCGAAAGTCATCCGCGGCAAGGCCGTGACCAGCGACGGCTCCGCCGACCTGCCGTACACGCCGACCAGCGCGTTCACCATGTGGGCCACGTATCGGCTGCCGTTCAACCTCACCCTCGGCGGCGGCGCGCGCCACACCGGCGGGATGAAGCGCGGCAGCGACGGTGCGGTCGGCACGCCGGCCTTCACCCGTGGTTACTGGGTGTTCGACGCGATGGCCAGCCTCGAGGTGAACGCGCACGTCGACCTGCAGCTCAATGTCAACAATGTCTTCGACGAACACTACGTCGCGGCGATCAACAAGAGCGGCTACCGCTACACGCCGGCCATGCCACGCTCGGCCATGCTCACCGCGCAGTTGCGCTTCTGACCTGCCGACCACTTCCCGCGGGTGATCCATGCTGCTGCACATTCCAGGCGTACTGAGCGCAGAACAAATCAGGCGAATGCGCGAGTCGCTCGACGCGGCGCCGTGGGTCGACGGCCGCGAAACGGTGGGTGCGCAGGGCGCGCGGGTCAAACGCAACCAGCAACTGCCTGACGCCTCGCCGCTGCGCCGACAACTGGGCGAAACCGTGCTGACGGCGCTGACTGCGCAGCCGCTGTTCCACGCGGCCACGCTGCCGCTGCGCATCCTGCCGCCACGCTTCAATCGCTATGCCGATGGCGGCCAGTACGGCTTCCACGTCGACGGCGCGGTGATGGCCCTGCCTGGCGGCGGCGGGCAGTTGCGCAGCGACGTCTCGTGCACGCTGTTCCTCGGCGAGCCCGACGAGTACGACGGCGGCGAGCTGATCGTCAGCGACACCTACGGCGAGCACGAGGTGAAATTGCCCGCCGGCGACCTCGTCGTCTATCCGTCCAGCAGCCTGCATCGTGTGGCACCGGTCACCCGTGGCGCCCGGATGGCGTCATTCTTCTGGGTGCAAAGCCTGGTGCGCGACGACGGCCAGCGGCGGTTGCTGTTCGAACTGGACACCTCGATCCAGGCGCTGACCCGCACCGGCGCCGACCACGCCGCCGTGCTGCAACTGACCGGCGTCTACCACAACCTGCTGCGGCAGTGGTCCGCCACCTGATCGTCGCAGCGGTTCCCTCGGCGCGGCGCACGGCGGATAATTGTCGACCCCCGACGCCCATGGCTGCACGATGTTCGTACCCGGTCAACGCTGGATCTCCTCCGCTGAACCCGAGCTTGGCCTCGGCACCGTGCTGCGCGTCGAAGGACGCGGCGTGCAGGTGCTGTTCGCCAAGGCCGGCGTGCTGCGACCGTACGCGATCGATTCGGCGCCGCTGCTGCGCGCCGAGTTCCGCGCCGGCCAGCGCGTCGCCGGCAAAGGCATTGCGTTCCTGGTTGAACGCGTCGAGATCCGCGACGAGCTGCTGATCTACCGCGGCGAGGGCCGCGAGCTGCACGAAGGCCAGCTCGACGACGAGCAGAGCGTGAGCCAGGCCGACGACCGCCTGATCGGTGCGCGCACCGACAGCGTGGCGCAGTTCGAGCTGCGCCTGGAAGGGCTCAAGCGGCGCGCCGAGGCGCGCCGTTCGCCGATGTGGGGGCTGGGCGCCGCGCGGATCGGACTGGTACCGCATCAGCTGCGCGTGGCCGGCATCGCCTCGGCGCGCCGCCCGCCGCGCGTGCTGCTGGCCGACGAGGTGGGCCTGGGCAAGACCATCGAGGCGGGCATGATCATCGCGCGCCAGCTCGCCACCGGCCGTGCCTCGCGCGTGCTGCTGCTGTTGCCCGACACCCTCGTCTACCAGTGGTTCGTCGAGATGCTGCGCCGCTTCAACCTGAGCTTCGCGATCTACGACGAGGAACGCTGCGAGGCATTGGAACAGTCCGGCGACGCCGGCAACCCGTTCGAGGACGAGCAGCTGGTGATCGCCGACTTCGGCTTCCTGGAAAGCTCGCCGAAGTACGCGCAGCAATTGCTGGACGCACCATGGGATCTGCTGGTGGTGGACGAAGCCCACCACCTGGCCTGGTCACCGGAGACGGCCAGCCCGCGCTACGCGATGGTGGAGCGGCTCGCCGCGGCGACTCCCGGCGTGATCCTGCTCACCGCCACCCCGGAACAGCTCGGCCGCAGCGGCCACTTCGCCCGTCTGCGTTTGCTCGACCCGCAGCGCTACCACGATCTGGACGGCTATCTGGCCGAGGCCGATGCCTATCAGGCGCTGTCGAAGATCGCCGACCGCCTGCTCGACGGCCAGCCGCTCGATGCCGACCAGCACGCCGCCCTGACCGAAGCGTTCCACGGTGACGCGACGCTCACCGCCCTGCTGGCCGATTCCACCAAGCCGGCCAACGCGCGCGAACTGCTGGCCGCGCTGATCGACCGCCACGGCACCGGCCGCGTGATGTTCCGCAACAACCGCGCTAGCGTCGGCGGCTTTCCCAAACGCCTGCCCGAATGGCACCTGCTGGACGTCGACGCGGTCGACGACAGCACGCGGCAGGCGCTGCTGGCCGAGTTCCACGCCGACATCCAGCAGCCGCCGGCGCTGATCGAGGTCGATTACGCCGCCGATCCGCGCATCGATACCCTGATCGCCCTGCTGGAGAAACACCCGCAGGACAAGTTCCTGCTGATCTGCCGCAGCCAGGCCAAGGTGCTGGCGCTGGAAGAAGCGCTGCGCACCAAGAGCGGCGTGGGCGTGGCGCGTTTCCATGAAGGCCTCAGCATCGTGCAGCGCGACCGCAACGCCGCCTATTTCGCGCAGCCCGACGGCGCGCGATTGCTGCTGTGCTCGGAGATCGGCTCGGAAGGCCGCAACTTCCAGTTCGCGCACCGGCTGGTGCTGTGGGACCTGCCGCTGGACCCGGACCTGCTCGAACAGCGCATCGGCCGGCTCGACCGCATCGGCCAGCGGCACGACATCGCCATCCACATCCTGGCCGTGGCCGACAGCGCCCAGCACGTGCTGGCGCGCTGGTACGACGAAGGCGTCGACGCCTTCCGCGTGAGTCCGGCCGACGGCCGCGAGCTGCTGCGCCGCTATGGCGAACCGCTGGCGCGACTGGCCGACGAACACGCGCGCGGCGACGACAACCGCGACCAGGAACTCGACGCCCTGCTCGCCGAAACCCGGGCCAGCCACGAGCAGCTGGCCGCGCTCATCCGCGGCGGCCGCGACCACCTGCTGGAACTCGCCTCCAGCCGTGATCCGCACGCCGACGAACTGCAGCAGGCCTTCCGCCGCGACGACCACGACCCGGGTCGCGACGCCTTCGTGCAGCGCCTGCTGGAAGCGTTCGGCATCCACGCCGAGGAGCTCGGCGGCCAGGTGCTGCTGCTCGATCCGCAATACCTCTCCACCGATGCCCTGCCCGGCTTCGCCGAGGGTCCGCAATCGGTGACCTTCTCGCGCGAAGTGGCGCTCTCGCGCGAGGAGCTGCCGCTGCTGCGACTGGACCACCCGCTGGTGGCCGGCGCGCTGGACCTGGCGCTGTCCGGCGAGCAGGGCAATGCGGCCTTCATGGTCGACGACGCGCTGGCCCCGCGCACCGCACTGCTGCAGGCGGTTTATGTGCTCGAATGCGTGGCCGATCGCCGGCTCGACGCCGAGCGTTTCCTGCCGCCCTCGCCGCTGGTGGTCACCGTGGACACCCGGCTGGTCGAGCGCGCCGACTTCACGCCCAGCGACACGGCGCTGCGCAAGGCCAACGACCGGAACATCGAGGTGGCGCGCTACCGCAAGTTCCTCGGCAAGCTGGTGCCGCCGATGCTGGAACGCGCCGAAGCGCTGGCCGGCACGCGCGCCCAGGCGCACATCGACGCCGCCGTGGCCGCCGCCACCGAATCGCTGGACAACGAACTCTCGCGGCTGCTGGCCCTGCGCGCGGTGAACCCCTCGATCAGCGACACCGAAATCGCCGCCGTCGCCGACGAGCGCCACGCCTTGTTGAACGCCCTGCCGCAAGCGCGCCTGCGACTGGACGCGGTGCGCTTCGTCGTCAGCGCCGACTTCCTCGCCCTGCGCTGACCCGCCCCGCAAGCGCAGGGCGGGCACCGCCCGCCACTTTCCGGCCGTTGCGACAGAACCGCGGCGGGCCGTGCCCGCCCTACGAATCCCGAATCCCCAATCCCGATTCCCGGCTCTACCGCATCAACCGTCGACTCGGCTTGAACGGCAGCTTGCCGCGCCAGTACTGGATCAGCACGATGCCGCCGACCATGCCGCCGAGGTGGGCGAAATGGGCGACGCCGGCCTGGGTGCCGGTCACGCCCAGCACCAGTTCCACTGCCGCATAGCCGATCACGAAGATCCATGCGGGAATCGGCACCGGCAGGAAGATCAGCATCATCTTCTCGTGCGGGTACAGCATGCCGAACGCCAGCAGCAGGCCGAAGATCGCACCCGAGGCGCCCAGCGTGGGGTAGAAGCCGTGGGTGAACCAGTGCACCACGATCAACTGGGCCACCGCCGCGACCACCGCGCAGACGAAGTAGTAGACGATGAAATTGCGCGCGCCGAAGGTGCGCTCGATGGTGCCGCCGAACATGAACAGCGCGAACATGTTGAACGCGATGTGGGTCAGGCCGCCATGCATGAAGGCATAGGTCACCAACTGCCACGGGCGAAAGCCGATCGAGGCCAGGCCCTGCGTGGTCTGGAACACCTGGTCGGGCCCCCATGGCCACAGCGCGAAATACTGCAGGAACACTTCGCCGAAAAACTGTTGCAGCAGGTAGACGACGATGTTGGCGATCAGCAGGTTGCGCGTGACCGGCGGCAGATCAAGAGGCATCAGGCAGTTCCGGGGAAGGGGCTCGACCCCAAGCGTAACGGCGCGCGCGTCCGGCCGCCATGCAGGCGATGTCTGCCCGCCCATGACGCCGACCACAAAAAAGCCGCCTTGCGGCGGCTGCGGAACGCACCTGTGCAGGTACTCAACCCTTGCTGGCGGCGAGCGCCATCGCCTCCGGCCGCTTGGCGCCGGCGAAACGCTTGGCCCAGTAGCCATCGTCAAGGCTGGAAATTTCCACCGACTTGCCGGCGCTCGGCGAATGGATGAAACGTCCGCCGGAAATATAGATACCCACATGCGAGATGCGGTGCCGGCCGTGGGTGCGGAAGAACACCAGGTCGCCGGGCTTGATGTCGGCGCGCTTGACCTTGACCCCGACCAGGAACTGGCTGGCGGAGGTGTTCGGCAATTGCAGGCCGATCGCATGGGAGAACACGTAACGCACGAAGCCGCTGCAGTCGAAGCCGGTGGCCGGATTGCGGCCGCCGCGCACGTAACGGATGTCACGCAGGCCCATCGCCGCGGCCAGCAGCGCCTTGCGCAGATCGGTGATGTTCTGCGCGGCGACCCGGGCTTCCGGGGTCTGCGCTTTCGCCGGCCCGGTAGCATCCGCCTGCACGCCCGCCACCCGGGGCAGCAGGTCACTGGCGTGGTCGGGAAGCACCGACTGGCTCAGGCGAACCGCCGGGCTGAAGCTGGGCAGCGGCTGCAGCAACGGTGCGGCCACACGGGCGGCCGCCGGCGCACCGAAGACGGTATCAAGAGGGGTGGCGTGGAGGGTCCCGGAAAACAGCAGCGCAGGCACAAGCGCAGCAAGCAACATCAGACGCTGGGTCGGCATGCAGGAAAATCCCGGGTATTCACGGAGTTGGCCACCACCGCAACATGGTGGCGACGTGACATGGCCGTGAAAATACCAAGCCAGAGCCCCTCGTATGTTGGATTGCTGTTAAGTGAACCCTGTCGTTTCGGGATTTCGGGACGTCCCGCACATTTCACGCAAGCCACTGATCGTCTTGGATTTATCTGTTTCCCGGCGTTTCAGGCCAGTAATACGAATCCGGATAAGGTCGACGGCCGAAGATCGCCGTGCCGATCCGCAGCTCGGTCGCCCCCTCGGCAATCGCGAGCGGGAAATCGCCGCTCATGCCCATGGAAAGTCTTTCCAGATCATGACCTTGCGCCACCGCCTGATCGCGCAGCTCGCGCAGCCGGCGAAAGCAGCCACGGATCTCGACCGGGTCGGTGGAGTGGATCGCGAGCGTCATCAGGCCGCGCACGCGCAAGCTGGCGTAATGGCGCAAGCTGTTCAGGAAACCGGTCAGCTGTTCAGGCGACAGACCGTATTTGCTCGGCTCGCTGGAGGTCTTCACCTGCACCAGCACGTCGATCGCGCGACCCTCGTGCTGCAGGCGGCGGTCCAACGCCTCGGCCAGCTCCAGCCGGTCCAGCGACTGCACCTCGCTGGCCAGCCGCGCCACGTCTTTCGCCTTGTTGGTCTGCAGGTGGCCGATCATCACCCAGTCGATGCCGCAGTCGGCCAGCAACGGTGCCTTGTCGCGGATTTCCTGCACCTTGTTCTCGCCGAAGCGGTGCATGCCCAGCGCCACGCCCTCGCGGATCAGCTCCGGGCCGAAAGTCTTGCTGACCGGCAGGATGGACACGCCAGCCGGGTCGCGACCGGCCTCGCGACAAGCGGCATCGACGCGACGACGGATGTCGGACCAGTTGGCGGCAAGGTGGGAAGGGATGGGCATGTAGCGAACTCCGCGCGGAAAAACCGGAGGAGTGCGTGAAGAGGAGTGAGAAGTGAGAAAAAAGCTGAAGAGCGGCGCGGCCGTCTCTCACTCCTCACTCCTCTCCACTCACTCCTCGCCTTCAGCCTTGCGCGAAGTGCCTGGCCACTACCTCAGCCACCACCATGGAGACCTTCTTGCCGGTGGGGATGTGCAGGAACTCGTTCGGGCCATGCGCGTTGGAGTGCGGACCGAGCACACCGGTGATCAGGAACTGCGCCTTGGGGAATTTCTCGCCCAGCATGCCCATGAACGGGATGCTGCCGCCCTCGCCCATGTAGGCCGCCGGCGCGCCGAAATGGTTCTGCGAGGCGTCCGCCACCGCCTGTTCCAGCCACGGCGACAGCGCCGGCGCGTTCCAGCCCGAGCCGTCCTTCTCCAGCGCGAAAGTGACCTTGGCGCCGTACGGCGGGTCCTTTTCCAGCAACTGCTTGAGGAACTGGCCGGCCTTGGCGCCGTTCAGCGTGGGCGGCACGCGCAGGCTCAGCTTCACCGCGGTGAACGGGCGCAGCACGTTGCCGGCGCTTTCCAGCGGCGGGATGCCGGCGATGCCGGTCACCGCCAGCTGCGGGCGCCAGGTGCGGTTAAGCACCAGTTCGGCCAGGTCCTTGGTGACCGGCTGCATGCCCTCGGTCCAGGGGAACTTGCTGTAGATGTCGTCGCCCAGCACCTCGGCCGACAGCTTGGCCTGGTCGATGCGCTGCTGCGGAATCTCGACGTACAACTCCTTCGGCTTGATCGTGCCGGTGGCCGGGTCCTCCAGCCGCGACAGCAGCTCGCGCAGGATGCGGAAGCTCGACGGCACCACGCCGGAAGCGTCGCCCGAGTGCACGCCCTCTTCCAGCACCTGCACGCTGAGGTTGCCGCCGGTCATGCCGCGCAAGGACGTGGTCAGCCACAGCTGGTCGTAGTTGCCGCAGCCCGAATCCAGGCACACCACCAGCGAGGGGCTGCCGATGCGTGCGGCCAGGTGGTCGACGTAGAACGGCAGGTCGTAGCTGCCCGATTCCTCGCAGGCCTCGATCATCACCACGCAGCGCGCGTGCGGAATGCCCTGCTCGTGCAGCGCCAGCAGCGCGGCCAGCGAGCCGAAGATCGCGTAGCCGTCGTCGGCGCCGCCGCGGCCATAGAGCTTGTCGCCCTTGAGCACCGGCGTCCACGGCCCCAGGCCGTCGGCCCAGCCGGTCATCTCCGGCTGCTTGTCGAGGTGGCCGTACAGCATCACGGTGTCGTCGCCCTGGCCCGGCACCTCGATGTAGATGAGCGGCGTGCGCCCTTCCAGCCGCACCACTTCCAGCGTGGCGCCCGGCAGCTGGGCCAGCTTGGAGCGCGCCCAGGTTTCCATCAGCTTCACGGCCGCATCCATGTAGCCGTGCGCCACCCAGTCCTTGTCGAACATCGGCGACTTGTTGGGAATACGGATGTATTCGACCAGCTGCGGCACGATCTCCGCATCCCACAAATCGCTGACGAAACGGGACAGGCGGCTGGTATCCATGGGGCAACTCCGGCGTGGCGAACAATCGCGCATTGTAGCAGCGCGCCTGCCGCGCCACCGACAGTACAGGTGGCGAATGCCCACGGCAGCGGGGGTGCAAGCCGCACGTCCGGGCGGCCCGAGGTCCGGCTGCGCGGCCGTGCGGCGGAGCGCATCGTGGTGGCGCGGCACCGGTTGCCGCGATTCACCGCCATCCATTCACGGAGGAAAGACCATGTTCCGCAAATTCGCCGCCATCGCCCTCGCGCTGGGCCTCGCCGCACCGGGGCTGCTGTTCGCCGCCACGCCGGTCAACATCAACAAGGCCGACGCCAAGGCCATCGCCAAGTCGCTCGACGGAATCGGCGCGACGCGCGCCGAGGCCATCGTGGCCTGGCGCGAAGCGCACGGCCCGTTCAAGAAGGCCGACGACCTGAAGCACGTCAAGGGCATCGGCAAGGCCACGATCGAGCGCAACCGCGAGGCGATCCTGTTCGCCGACGACGACGCCGCCGCCGGCAGCGACGACGCCGCGCCCAAGCCGCGGCGCGGCAAGGCGGCTGCCAGCGAGTAATCCCGGCGGCGACGGGCGCAAGCGGCGCACGCCCCGGCGTCGCTTGCGCTACACTCGCGCGCCGCATCCGCCGCCGCGCCGACATGATCCTCCCGCGTTACCACATTGCTGCTTCCGCCATCCCCGGTGCCGGCAAGGGTCTGTTCCTCGACGAGGTCGTGGCCGCCGGCCGCATTCTCACCGCACCCGACGCCATCGAACAGACCTACCGCCAGGCCGACATCGAGGCTTCCGACGCGCTGCGCGACTTGTGGCATGCCAGCGCGCGCTGGTTCGAGGATCGTTACACGCTGTCGCCGGACTGGCCGGACGAGTGCTACATCAACCACAGCTTCACGCCGAACGGGTTGTGGCATCTGGGTTTCGTGTTCGCCCTGGCCGACCTGCCGGCCGGCAGCGAAATCACCGTGGATTACCGCCACCTGCTGCCCCCCGGCCAGGCCGAGGACTTTGTCGACGCGGCCACCGGTGAGACAATCACGGGGTTGTCCTGGCAAGAGAGCCTCGCCAGCAGCACCCGCGCCCTGGCCGGACTGCTGGCATCCCCTCGAACCGGGTCGTGATGGTTGACGGTGATGGTTGAGATTCCAGTCCTCGAGACGCCGCGGTTGCGCCTGACCGCATTGAGCGAACGACACTTCGACGATTACGCCGCGATGCTGGCCGATCCGGAAAGCACGCGCTGGGTCGGCGACGGCCAGCCGCTGGACCGCACCAACGCCTGGCGTTCGCTGGCGATGCTGCTGGGCCACTGGCAGTTGCGCGGGTTCGGCATGTGGGCGCTGGAGCTGAAGGAGACCGGCGAGTTCGTCGGTCGCGCCGGCCTGATGTATCCCGATGGCTGGCCGGATCTGGAACTGGGCTGGATGCTCAAGCCGGCCCACCGCCACCGCGGCTACGCCACCGAGGCGGGCAACGCGACGCTGGATTTCGCCTGGACCCAGCTACGCGCGCCGCGGGTGATCAGCCTGGTGCGCATCGGCAACGAGGCCTCCGACCGGCTGGCCGAGCGGCTCGGCGGCGAACACATCGAGAACATCGACTTCTACGGCAGCAACAGCCACGTGTTCGCCTACTACCCGCCACACCGCGAACGCCGGCGCGTCTACGCCTGAACTGGGAGCGTAGGCGGTAGAAACGTCCGAGGCGAAAAAGTGGATGCGCGAGGACGGATTTTCGCCGATTCGCCGGCCCATGGTGGTTCCATGGGTCAAGAATCGGCGGAAATACGGACCGCGCAGCCGCTTTTGCAGCCCGGACGTTTCTACCGCCTACGCTCCCGGCATCAATAGACGTCGCGCCGGTAGCGCCCCTGCTCGCGCAACTGCGCCACCCGTTCGGCGCCCAGCGCCTCGCACAGCGCCGCGTCGACGCCGGGCGCCAGCCCGTCGAGGCTGCCGCAGACGTAGATTGCCGCGCCCTCGTCGACCCAGCGCCGCAGCTCGTCGGCGGCTTCGCGCAGACGCTGCTGCACATGGATGCGCTCGCCCTGGTCGCGTGACCAGGCAAAATCGGCGCGCGCGATGGCGCCTTCGGCGATCCAGCGTTCGATGTCTTCGCGATGAAGGAAATCGTGTGCGCGGTGGCGCTCGCCGAACAGCAGCCAGTTGCGCGTGCGACCGGCGGCGACGCGTTGCTTGAGCAAGGCGCGCAAGGCGGCCAGACCGGTGCCGTTGCCGATCAGCACCAGCGGGCGCGCATCGCCGGGCGCATGGAAGTTGACGTTGCTGCGCACGCGCAGCGCGATCTCCGCGCCGATCGGCGCATGCTCGGTGAGCCATCCCGAACCCAGTCCGGGATAGCCGCCACGCGCGCGCATCCGGCGCACGATCAACTGCAGCGTGCCGTCCTGCGGCAGCGAGGCGATCGAGTACGCGCGATGCGGCAGCAACTGCAACATCGCGGCGACGCCCTCCTCGTCCAGGCCTTCGATCTCGTCCGGCTCGGGCAGGCGACAGCGCGCCAGCAAGCTCGCCAACGGCAGGCGTTCCCGGTGCCCGAACGGCACCACGACGCGGCCGTCCAGCGCTCGCGCCGCCAGCCATGCCGCCACCACCTCGGCGGCATGGCAAGGACCGATCTCGGCCAGGTCGCCAGCCTGCCAATCGGCACGGCCCTCCAGCGGTTTCAGCGCCAGATGGAAGCAAGGTTCGCCCACGCTGCCCGGGTTGAGCAGGCGGCGCTCGACCAGCTGCCAGCGCTGGTATTTCGGCGCCTGCCAGTCCGGCAGGTCGGGCACGCCGCCGAGCATGGCCAGGCGATACTGCCAGTGACGCAGGCTGGCGGCATCCTCGCTGTCCACCTCCACCGGATCGAACAGCGCGTGCGCCCCGCTGGCCTGCAACCAGCGCTGCAGTTGGCGCCCGAAGCCGCAAAAGTCCTCGTAGTCGCTGTCGCCCAGGGCCAGCAGGCCGTACTGCAGGCCAACCAGCGACGCGGGCTGTTGCATCCGCTGCCGGCTGAACGCCTGCGCCATGTCCGGCGGCTCGCCATCGCCGGTGGTGCTGACCACGAACAGCACGCGGTCGGCCCGGCGAAGATCGTCCAGCGCCAGATCGCCGATGCCAACGACCCGACTGGGCAGCCCGGCCAGCTGCAGGCTCTGCGAAGTCTGCCGCGCCAGCTGTTCGGCGAAGCCGGTCTGGCTGGCGTAAACCGCGCGCAGCGCCGTATCCGCCGGCCGTACCTGGGCGGCGCGGATGTCGCCCGCGTCACGCGTGGCGGGCGACTCTGCAGCCGCCATGTCCTTCACGGCGACCGGCTGGCGCGGCTCCGCACCACGCCGAAAGCGCAACAGGCCAAACAGATCCAGCGCCGAGCTTATCCAGTGCGACTGGGGCGACGGGCGCGCCCAGAAGGCACGGCGCTGCAGCGGTGCAGTTTCGACAGACGTGGTGAGTTGATCCATGGCGATCCGTGTGTCGCGCACCGACCCTTTCCGCGGCAACCCGCGTAGGCGCGAAGGCCGGAACCGACGCGGCCCGGGCGAATGATCCGACCCGACCATTAAATCGCAAACAAGAATCAATCGCAATATGACGCGACAGGAAACTCGTCGACCGCATGCGAAACAGGCAAACCGGCCCGTGGCCGGCGGAACTCCGCCCGGCGAGCCATGCTCAAGGACGCCACGGCGTACCCGCCGGCGCTACTCGTCCTCAGACCTTTCTCATCTCGTCGTAACAGGATTGCACGCGGGGGCTGAGGCGGCCTTGCTTGGCCCCGACGCCCTTGGCGATGGCCTTGATGCCCGTGACGATACCCTTGTCGATTCGAGCCGCCGCACCGGAACCACCTACCCTGCTCTTGCCGAACAGTTTCTTTTCCGGCTGCAGAATGTGATTCAGGTCATCGGCCAAATCCGCGGCTATTTTCTTTCGCGACGTCTTGTCGAGGAGGACGCGAAATGCCCATTTGTTGTCGTCCGTTTCCATCGCTGTGATGGCCTTTCCGTCGTCGGCAAACTGGCGCCTGTTCGGATCCATGTAATCCAGCATGGACGGCCTGGTTTTGGAGCCCTTGCCTTCCTTTACCAGGATGATATTTCCCAGATTGACGATCACCTTCAAGTGGTGGAATTTCGTCGTGTGCAATTTCACGCCCATGCCATGCCCTGTCGGGCTGAAGCGATCGCCATTGCTGATGAAAAAGTCGCCCGCCATGATCTGACCAAGCTTTTCGAGCCCTCCGGACTTGTTCAGGGCCTTGATGAACTTGCCGAATGTCTCGCGCGCTTCGGTCCATGACGCATCTGTCAGTGGCTTGCCCTCGACCTCCAGCACGATGCCAAGGGTCGACATGTTCATGCAGCTCATCTTGGCAATGTTCGTGCGTCCACCGGGGCCGGCAATACCATATTTGCCGATGCAGGTCTTGAGCTCCTTCATGCACTGCCTTTCGGCATTGTCGATGGGGCTGTTGCCGCCACCAGCCAACTTGTCGATGAACGCGGCGTACATATCCCATGTTTTCAGGAACTGCTGGAGCTCCAGCGTCTCCGCTTGCGTCAGGGGCTTCATTTTTACTGCTGGATCAATGGCCTTGACAACGGGCGCCACAGCTTTTATCTGCGCACCACTCACATCATTTTCTGCCTTGATGACGATCGAGCTGCCGTCCCTACCTTTCAGAAGGAATACTTTTCCGTCCTTGAGTTCTCTCGCCTCCATGATGTCGGACGCACGAATCGGTTGATCGAGTGAAAGCGACATTGTTTGTTCTCCATGAAATTGACTGGCAATGCGGCGGATGGCCGTGGATTGCTGATCTCAGCCGAAAGCGTAGGAAAACTCCCCATCCGTCACCCCCACCTGCACCTTCGCGATCTCCTCCCCAGCGATCATCTTGCCCAGGAACGCGCGCGAGATATCCGGCAGCATCGAGTTGGTCAGGATCGCGTCGATCATGCGGCCGCCCGATTCGGTTTCGGTGCAGCGCGCGACCACCAGCTTCACCACGTCCTCGCTGTACTCGAACGGGATCTTGTAGCGGGCCTCGACGCGCTTCTTGATGCGGTTGATCTGCAGCTTGACGATCTTGCCCAGCATCTCCGGGCTGAGCGGGTAGTACGGAATCGTCACCAGGCGGCCGAGCAGCGCCGGCGGGAAGATCTTCAGCAGCGGCTCGCGCAGTGCCTTGGCCATGCCTTCGTGGTCGGGCATCAGCTCCGGATCCTTGCACAGTCCGGCGATCATGTCGGTGCCGGCGTTGGTGGTGAGCAGGATCAGGGTGTTCTTGAAGTCGATCTGGCGGCCCTCGCCATCTTCCATCACGCCCTTGTCGAACACCTGGAAGAAGATTTCGTGGACGTCCGGGTGGGCCTTCTCCACCTCGTCCAGCAGCACCACGGAGTACGGCTTGCGACGCACCGCCTCGGTGAGCACACCCCCTTCGCCGTAGCCGACGTAGCCCGGAGGCGCACCCTTGAGCGTGGAGACGGTGTGCGCCTCCTGGAACTCGCTCATGTTGATGGTGATGATGTTCTGCTCGCCGCCGTAGAGCGCCTCGGCAAGTGCCAGCGCGGTCTCGGTCTTGCCCACGCCGGAAGTGCCGGCGAGCATGAACACGCCGATCGGCTTGTTCGGGTCGACCAGGCCGGCGCGCGAGGTCTGGATGCGCTTGGCGATCATCTCCATCGCGTGGTCCTGGCCGATCACGCGCTGACCCATCAGCCTGGCCAGGTTCATCACGGTCTCGACTTCGCTCTTGACCATGCGGCCGACCGGGATGCCGGTCCAGTCCGACACCACCGAACCCACCGCCTGCTGGTCGACCGAGGCGAGGATCAGCGGGTGCTCGCCCTGCAGCTCGGCCAACTGGCTCTGCAACTGCTGCAGCTCTTTCAGCGCGGCGGCGCGCTCGTCACCGGTGAGGGCAGCCTCGCCGGCTGCCGGCGTTTCCTTGGCTTCGGCAACCTGGTTGGCTGATTCTTCCAGCGCGCTGCCGGTGCCCTCGACCGGCGCCGAAGAACCGCGCAACTTCGAGCGGATGTCGAGGATCTTCTCGACCAGATCCTTCTCCTTGATCCAGTTCGCCTCCAGCGTTTCCAGCCGCGCCTTCTGCGTGGCCAGCTTCTCGTTGGCGGCTTCCTCGCGGGCGGTGACGTTGACGCCGACGTTCTTCTCGCGGGCGATGATGCCCAGCTCGGTCTCCAGCGCCTGGATGCGCTTGCGGGTGTCGTCCACTTCGGCCGGCACCGCGTGCTGGCTGATCGCCACGCGCGCGCACGCGGTATCGAGCAGGCTGACCGACTTGTCCGGCAGCTGCCGCGCGGGGATATAACGGTGCGACAGCTTCACTGCGGCCTCCAGCGCCTCGTCGAGGATCTGCACCTTATGGTGCTTCTCCATCACGCTGGCGACGCCGCGCATCATCAGGATCGCCTTCTCCTCGCTGGGCTCGTCTATCTGCACGGTCTGGAAGCGGCGGGTCAGCGCCGGATCCTTCTCGATGTGCTTCTTGTATTCGGCCCAGGTGGTGGCGCCGATCGTGCGCAGGTTGCCGCGCGCCAGCGCCGGCTTGAGCAGATTCGCCGCGTCGCCGGTACCGGCCGCGCCACCGGCGCCAACCAGGGTGTGCGCCTCGTCGATGAACAGGATGATCGGCTTGGTCGAGGACTGCACCTCCTCGATCACCTGCTTCAGGCGATTCTCGAATTCGCCCTTCATGCTGGCACCGGCCTGCAACAGGCCCACGTCGAGCGCGCGCAGTTGCACGTCCTTCAGCGGCGGCGGCACATCGCCGATGGCGATGCGCATGGCGAACCCTTCGATCACCGCGGTCTTGCCCACGCCGGCCTCGCCGACCAGCATCGGGTTGTTCTGGCGACGGCGCATCAGGATGTCGACCAGTTGGCGGATCTCGTCGTCGCGGCCGACGATCGGGTCCATCTTGCCGTTGCGCGCCTGTTCGGTGAGGTCGATGGTGAACTGCGCCAGCGCCTCCTGCTTGCCCATCTGCGCCGGCGACATCGCGCCGCTGGCCTCGCCGGGCGCGCTGCCGCCGCCCATCCTGAAGCCGTCGTTGGCGCTCTGCCCGTCCTCGGGCGAGCCGCCGACCACCTCGGCGAACTTCTCCACCAATGCTTCGGGCTTGATCTTGTCGAACTCGGCCGAGATGTTGACCAGCGCGTTGCGCAGGTTGCGCGTGCGCAGGCAGCCGACGATCAGGTAACCGGTACGCACCTGCGCCTCGCCGAACATCAGCGTGGCGAACACCCAGCCGCGCTCGACCGCATCCTCGACATTGCTGGAGAGATCGGAAATGGACGAGGAGCCGCGCGGCAACCGGTCCAGCGCATCGGTGATGTCGCGCGCCAGGTTCGACGGATTCAGGTTGAACTGCTTGACGATGCGGTGCAGGTCTGAATCCTGCAGTTGCAGGATCTGGTGGATCCAGTGCACCAGTTCCACGTAGGGATTGCCGCGCAGCTTGCAGAATACGGTGGCGCTCTCGATGCACCGGAAAGCGAGCTTGTTGAGTTTCCCGAACAGCGCGCTGCGACTGATCTCGGCCATGTCATTGATCCTCTGTGTTGATTGCCAATCCCATCATGTTTGCTGCAGCGTCGACCCGGCAGCCGGCGGTTACCCCACGGGCTGCAGCACGACCTCGTCGACGTCGCCGTCGTGTCGGGGCGAGCCCATCCACGTCGTCAGGCCCATCCGCCCGTCGCGCCCCAGGCGCGTCACCGGCACGTCGGCCCTCTTCAGTACCAGTTGCACATCCCAGGCCTTTTCCTCGCCCGCATAGGTTTTCACCGCGGCCACCAGTTGCCGCAGCGCTTCACCGCCGGGCAGGAAATTGTTGAACTGGGCGCGGGTGAGCGGTCCCAGGCGCAGGCGGAAACGCTGCTGGCTGCCGCGCACGTACTGGCCGGTGACCGTGGTCAGGCCCAGCGCAGCGACCTCGCGCGAGGCACCCAGGCGCAGCTGCGAGGCAGGCGGCAAGCGCATCCATTCGGCGATGAACTCGACGACGCTCACCGGTACGCGAAAGAAACGCTCCAGCATGCCTTGCAGGCCTTCGGCATTGCGCGCCTGTTGCAGCAGGCGCGCGGCGAAGAACCGCTTGAACTGGTCCGGCAAGGCGTCGCGGTCGCCCAGGTCCGGCGTGGCCAGGCCGACCAGCGCACCCATGTACAACTGAAAATGATCCTCCTCGGGACGATCCAGTTGCACCGTGGGCTGGGCCTCGGCCCAGCTGCGGTAGAGCAGGCTCATCATGCGATGGTGGAAGATGTCGGCGAACGCGCGGAAGGTGGAATCCCGCGCGTTGATCTCGCGATCCATCGCGTATTCGGTCAGGTGCAGCGGCAACGGTCCGTTGGGGCCGAACAGGCCGAAGAACAGCCCGCGCATGCGCGCCGGCCTGCCGCCACCGCCGGGCTGGTAGCTGTCCACCGTCCTCGGCGCAAACGCCAGCGAAGGTGTCTGGCCGAGGCGCACGAAATCGTCACTGGCCTTGGTCGACTGGCCCAGCCGCGGACGTTCCGGGAACGCGCACTCCAACCGCCGCATCGCTTCGAAGAACTCGAAGGACTCGGGGTGGTCGCGCAGCGCGTTCTCCAGCGCTACAGCGTCTGCCGTGTTCCCAGCCGGGCGGGCCATCGGGCGACCTCGTTGCGTTCCAGCGTTCGCAGAACGGTTTCAGTGAAGGAGTTGATCGATACGTAGCGGGCAAAGAACTGCTGCATCACGGCGCCGAGCAGGAATGCACCGGTGCCTTCGAAGGCGCCGTCGTCGCAGGTCAGGGTGATCTCCAGGCCGCGGCCGAAGGTGATCGGCCCCGGCAACGGGACGCGCCGCACGATGGATTGCGAGCTGACCGCCTTGAGTCCCTCCACCTGGCGCAGCGCGCTGGAATCGAACTCGTCGCAGTACAGGGTCAGCATCTCGCGCAGTGCCGCGGCGCCTTCGCCGGCGTTGTTTTCCAGCAGCGAGACGTAGTTGAGCTGCAGGTGGCTGAGCAGGCGCCATGCGGTCTCGCCGGTGGCGACCGAAGCACGCGGCTTGGTCGGGCCGGCGACGCAGCGGATCGATTCCACCGGCGCGCCGGTCTCCAGGGTGAAGTCGGTGTGCGACTTGCCGACCGGCATCTGCAGCGGCAGGTCGCGGTTGGTGCACATCAGCTGCATGCCGATCTGGCGCAGCTCGGTGGAGTACGGCGCCTCGTTGGAGTCGACCAGCGAGATGTACATCTCGTTGCCGATGTAACTGGAGCGTGCCCCCTGGCGCTTCTGCCGGGAAGAAAGCAGCCGTGGCTCGCGGCGGATCGTGTAGTAGGCCGAGTGCCGCGCGTGCCAGGTGCGCTCGTCGCAGCCGTAGAACGGCAGGAAGCGCTGTTCCGGCTCCTGCCGGTCGCCGAAGCCCTCGACGTTGCCGATGCTGTGGATCTCGAAATCCATCGGCCGGGTGCGATCGGCAAGGATGTGGTACTCGGTGGTGCCCTGTGTCAGGTGGATGCGATCGGCACGCCGCGGAAACAGGTTGATCGCCGGCGTGCAGAACAGGCGAAAGTTGCTCACGTCGACGGCGTTGTGCAGGCTGGCCACGCTGCGATCGAACAGCACCACGATCTCGAACTCGTTGCCCTTCGCGCGCGCCAGCAGCGGCCCCAAGCCGGTGAATTCGGCAAACAGGAAGCGCTCGGGGCAGGCGAAATACTCCTGCAGCAGCCGGTAGCCGCTGAACGAGCGACCCGAGTACGGAATCAGCGCCTCGTCGTCATCGTAGCCGCGGCGCTCGATGTGGCTGGCGTCGTGACTCTCGTTGATTACCCCGGACGCGCCCTGCGCCCGCACCTGGTAGCCGACGGCGTTGCCCAGCAGCTGTTCGTACAGGCGCTTGGGCAGCTCATCGGTGCCGGCAATGAACACCGGCAGCCGGTCCAGCGCCAGCATGTTGGCCTGGGCACCGGCGGTGACACGGAACTTCAGGCGCAGGCCGGCGCGTACGGTCTTGCCGGCAGGCAGCACCACTCCCGCCGCGGCGATCGCGGCGGGGGTCTCGAAGTACTTGGCCTCGGTCAGCTCCAGCGGCCACAGGGTGACCTCGTGGGCGGTGCGATACTCGCAGGCGGTGCGGTCGTCCTTGCCGATCATGCTGCGCAAGGCCGTGTGCCGGACCACCTTGTGGCCGGCCAGCAAGCCACTTTCCTTCAGGTCCGGGTGCATCTGCACCACGGTCATCGACGGCACCGGCGCCAGGTAATGCGGGTAGATCATCTCCAGCAGGTGCTGGGTGAACACCGGATACTGCGCATCGAGCTTGAGCTGCACGCGCGCTGCCATGAAGGCAAAGCCCTCCAGCAGACGCTCCACGTACGGATCGGCACACTCGAAGCCTTCCAGGCCGAGCCGGCCGGCGATCTTCGGGTACTCGCGGGCGAACTCGCCGCCCATTTCGCGAACGTGTTGCAGCTCCCGGTTGTAGTAACGCAGCAGTCTCGGATCCATGGCGATCAGCCGAAGCCCTCCGACACCTTGAAGTTGCCGGTCTCCAGGTCGACTTCGGTCTTCAGGTACAGATTCAACGGGATCGGTTGCGCCCACATTTCCGATTCGATGTTGAAGATCAGCGCCTGGCGATCCATGCGCTTGCTGAGCGCGTTGACGTTGACGCGCAAGGTGTTGGCGGTCAACCGCGGCTCGTAGTAGACGATCGCGTCGCGCACCTGGCGCTGCAGTGCCTCGGCATTGATTCCCGACAGCGCCACACCGGTGAGGTCGGGAATGCCGAAGTTGAGCACCGAGCGGGAAACCTCGGGATATTCCCCGAGATCGACGTTCGCCTCCAGGCTCACGCAATTCAACAGCCAGGAAATATCGCGGGTGACGCACTCGCGCAATCGGGACACCGAGATCACGCGCTTCTCGCGGCTTTCCTCCAACTTGCCCGGCTCGTCGTCGGTCAGGCGATCGAGCAGCGAGGGCTGAAGTCGTTCCTGGGTGGTGAGCTCAGCCATGGAAGGTCGGTCCTCTGCTCACTCAGGCGACGTCGAACGAAATCAGTCGTGCGTCGAGCAACGGGTAGTCAGCCACGTCGGTGGCCAGCATGCGCTGGCCCAGGCCGACCTGGTCGGGGCCCTGCTCCACCCAGTCGGTCTTGCGCGCGAGCACGATGTCGTAGTCGTCCGATCGTTCGCTGCCCGCATAGCGCCCGGGGATGAAACCGATCGCCTGTCCGCCGTTGCTCCACGTGACCTGGGCAGGCACCCAGATCTTGTCGCGCAAATCGCTGGGGGCCTCGAACTTCAACTCGCTCAGTCGCGAGAACGGCACCCAGGAGTAGCCACCATTGACGATGATCTCCAGGCACGGGCCGATGCGGGGGTCGGCGTCGGCGATCCACTCGAACGCCGTGCCGTCGATGTTGCCCGCCACCGCGGGAGCCTGTTCCAGTGCCTGCTCGCGCAGCGCCGCGGCCTGTTCGTGCTTGCCTTCAGCGCCGAGCTTGAGCGACTGCAACAACAGCGCCAGCCACTGCTCCGGTTCGCCGATGATCACCGGCATGCGCTTGCCGGCGAAGACGTCGGCGCGCACCAGTTCGCCCTTCAAGGCCTCCGAATAGGCCCCGACCATCATGGCGTTGAGCGGATCGAGCTCGCCGCAGACGTTGAGCTGGTTCTGCGCGCGCTCCCACTGCCCCAGCAGTGCCAGCAACTGGAATAAAAAAACCCGGCGCTTGGCGTCTGCCGGGTTGTTGCGTACTTCCGCCGTGAGCAGTTGCAACGCCTCGTCCGGCCGGCCTTCTTTGAGCTTGCTTTCGGGTGTCATGTCGTCTCTCGGATGCCGGCAACCCCGTCGGCGACGGGGTGGCGGGCGCGGAAAGGTCGCCGTCGCCCCAATCCGACGATCCCGGGTGCAGGCGGAAAACGCCGCCCGCTGCACCCGGAACGCCATGGCGCAACAAGCCGTCGCATCCATCCCCTGCAACCTGGATCGCCGGATGCGGGTTCCGGCGATGCCTGGTCAGGCGCCAGCTCAGCTCGCCGCGACTTCCTCGACGCTGTATCCGACCGTACCGGCCGAGGCCACCGCGCCCTTGTCGTCCTGCTTGAAGTACTCGATGTCGAACTTGGCAAAGCTGATCGTGATGTTCTCGGTCAGCATGTCCTCACCGCCCGAGCCGCCGGTGGAGTAACTGGTCACCATCGCGCTGGTCAGCTTGATGGTGAAGTAGTCCTCCTGCTTGCCGCCGGCCTTGGACACGAACAAGGTCGCGGTGCCGATGTGCGAACCGGTGACGAGCGCCTTGATGAAGGACGTGGTGCTCTTGTCGAGGTACTTGGTGAAGCTGATGTCCTGCACGTTGGCCTTGCCGGCGCCGCCACCGGTGCCGTGACCGAAGGAACCGCTCTGCGAGAGGCCCCAGGACCAGGCCAGCAGCTGGATCTGGTCCTTGTGCTTGGAATGCTTGGACTCGCCAACGAAGGTGACGTCGCCGCCCTCCAGCTTCAGGTGCATGTCTAGTGCCATGAGAATTCTCCTTGTCTGTTGAAATCAGGTGAACCGGACAGTTCTCGCTGGGAGGAAGCTGCTCGGCGATTGACTGGTACTGCCAGTTGAAACCGTGGAACGAACCTGCACCAAACTTCCAGGTCAGCTCTTTGCCGCCGAAGGCAGACGGGATACCAGCCTCAGGGAAACGGTCAAACCCTCCAGCTGATAGTGCGGCTTGAGGAAAAACTTCGACGTGTAGTACCCCGGTGCTCCTTCCACCTCTTCCACCACCACCTCCGCAGCCGACAAGGGCTTGCGGGCCTTGGTCTCCTCGCTGGAGTTGGCCGGGTCACCGTCGACGTACTGGTTGATCCAGGACGCCAGCCAGCGCTCCATCGCCGTCCGATCCTTGAAGGAGCCGATCTTGTCGCGCACGATGCACTTCAGGTAATGCGCGAAGCGACAGCAGGCAAACATGTAGGGCAGGCGCGCGCCAAGTGCCGCGTTGGCCGTGGCGTCCGGATCGTCGTACTCCTCCGGCTTGCTCAGCGACTGCGCACTGATGAACGCGGCCATGTCCGAGTTCTTGCGGTGCACCAGCGGCATCATGCCCATCTTGTCCAGCTCGGCCGAGCGCCGGTCGGTGATGGCGATCTCGGTGGGGCACTTCATGTCCACGCCGCCGTCGTCGGTCGGGAAGGTGTGCGCCGGCAGGCCTTCCACCGCGCCGCCCGACTCGATGCCGCGAATGCGCGAGCACCAGCCGTATTCCTTGAACGAGCGGTTGATGTTCACCGCCATCGCGTAGGCCGCGTTCTGCCAGGTGTACTTGGATGAATCGGCGCCAGCGGTGTCCTCCTCGAAGTTGAACTCCTCCACCGGATCGGTCTTGGAGCCATACGGCAGGCGGGCCAGCGTGCGCGGCATGGTCAGGCCGATGTACTTGGCGTCGTCCGATTCGCGCAGCGAGCGCCAGGCGGCGTAGTCCGGCGTGGAGAACACCTTGGCCAGGTCGCGCGGGTTGGCCAGCTCGTTCCAGCTGTCCATGCCCATCAGGGTGGAGGCAGCGGCCGAGATGAACGGAGCGTGCGCCGCCGCGGCGACCTGCGCAATGCCGGTCAGCAGCTCGACGTCCGGCGGGCTGTGGTCGAAGTAGTAGTCGCCGACCAGGCAGCCGTAGGGTTCGCCGCCCAGCTGACCGTACTCTTCCTCGTACAGCTTCTTGAAGATGGGGCTCTGGTCCCACGCCGTGCCCTTGTAGCGCTTCAGCGTCTTGCCCAACTCCTTCTTGGAGATGTTCATCACGCGGATCTTCAGCAACTGGTCGGTCTCGGTGTTATTGACCAGATGATGCAGGCCGCGCCAGGCGCTTTCCAGCTTCTGGAAATCGGCGTGGTGCATGATCAGGTTGATCTGCTCGCTGAGCTTGCGGTCGATCTCGGCGATGTAGGCGTTGATGGTCTGGGCGACGTCGTCGGAAACGATGTCGGCCTTGTTCAACACCTGCTCGGCCAAGGTGCGCACGGCCGATTCGACCTCTTCCTTGGCACGGTCGCTCTTGGGCTTGAACTCCTTGCTCAGCAGCGCAGCGAAGTCGCCGGCGTCGAGAGTCTGTACGGCGCCTTCCTGGTCGGCTAGTTTTTCGGTGGCCATGCGTGCTTACTCCCCGTCTTTGTTGGTGTCGTCGGCGGGCTTGGGCGCCGAAACCAGCGACTGCAGCAGCGCCGGATCCTTGAGCGCCTGGGCAATCAGGTTCTCGGCACCGGCCTTGCCGTCCATGTAGGTGTCCAGGTTGGCAAGCTGGGTACGCGCCTCGAGCAGTTTCGCCACGGCGCCGACCTTGCGGGCGACTGCCGCCGGCGAAAAGTCGTCCATGCTCTCGAAGGTGATGTCCACGGCCAGGCTGCCCTCGCCGGTGAGCGTGTTCGGCACCGCGAAGGTCACCCGCGGCTTCATCGAATTGAGGCGGCTGTCGAAATTGTCGACGTCGATCTCCAGCGCCTTGCGGTCCTCGATCGGCGGCAGCTCCCCGGCATTGGCGCCGGACAGGTCGGACATCACGCCCATCACGAACGGCACCTGCACCTTCTTCTGGGCGCCATAGACCTCGACGTCGTACTCGATTTGCACGCGGGGTGCACGGTTGCGTGCGATGAACTTCTGACTACTTTGCTTGGCCATGCGATTCTCCCGGTGGGCATGCGTGGATTTTCGAAATGCAGCATCCATCCGCTTCGGCGCGGCCCGGACCTGCCAGGCGGCGGCGAAACGAAAAGTCATTCGATGCAGGTATGGAAATGCGACGGTCGCAGGGCCAGGTGACAACAACCATGGCGCTGGCGGCGAATTCCCGGTATCCGTGGCCGGTCAGAGGGGATCGCGGAGCTGCGGTGCGCCCGCCCAAGCCGTGTCGCTGCGCGGGAGCATGGCTCGGTTGCGGTGGCGAGTGTGTGCGCAACTGTACGTCCCCCCTCCGTTCCACGCGACGAATCAGTACTGGCGTACATGATGCTCGCCGTGGCGCGTGAAACGCCCCGGCACGCCACCCGACTCCACTGATGCACACGCCCCACCATCGCGCCTCGAAACCGATGTTCACCCCACCTCGGCGCAGAACTTCTGGAGTGGCTGAGTGCCCAAACTCCTTGGGTCGCCTCGCGGCGCGCCGGGACCTGAAGGTCGCTGGCAGCCGGAGTACGATCGACCGTCCGGGCAATCTACATCCGTGAAGAGATTGCTGCAAGCTGAATCGAGCGGAATCGGCCAATCTGCGCGAGATCGGCGAGGCCTCACTGATTCACGCAATCAGACGCGAGAATCATGACGAGCGAATTACATCGTGCGAACCGAAAATTGACTGACGGAGACTGCCGACACGACAGCCGGCACGGCGCCTCTCCACGAAAAGGGGAACCCTCTTCGGATTCCCCTCTCGGCTCCACTCGATCGGTGGATCATGGAATTGGTGGGCGGTACAAGGATCGAACTTGTGACCCCTACCATGTCAAGGTAGTGCTCTACCGCTGAGCTAACCGCCCGTCGCCGCGGCCAAGCCGTGCGAGCCGCGCAGTATACGGGAGCCGGCAGCTGTCGACAATATCCGCCGGACGCCCGGCCGCGGACTCAGCGCAGCGCCTGCTCGCGCAGCCGATGGATCTGGTCGCGCAGGCGCGCGGCCTCCTCGAATTCCAGGTTCTGCGCGTGCTGGTACATCTGCGCCTCCAGTTTCTTCAGCATGCCTGCCGCCTGCGGTGCGCTGAGCCCGGCGTAGTCGGCCGCGCGCTCGGCCACGGCTGCCCGTCCGCGCGCGGAGGACTTGCTGCCACGCCGGTTGCCGGCCTCGCTGCGCGCACCTTCCATGATGTCGGCGATGCGCCGCACCACGGTTTTCGGGGTAATACCGTGCGCCTCGTTGAAAGCGATCTGCTTCTCGCGGCGACGCGCGGTCTCGTCCATCGCCGCCTGCATCGAGCGGGTGACGTCGTCGGCGTACAGGATCGCCTTGCCGCGCACGTTGCGCGCGGCGCGGCCGATGGTCTGGATCAGCGAGCCGGTGGAACGCAGGAAGCCTTCCTTGTCGGCGTCGAGTACCGCCACCAGCGACACCTCGGGCATGTCCAGCCCCTCGCGCAACAGGTTGATGCCGACCAGTACGTCGAACTCGCCCAGACGCAGGTCGCGGATGATCTCGCTGCGCTCGACCGTCTCGATGTCCGAGTGCAGGTAGCGCACCTTCACGTCGTGCTCGGCCAGGTACTCGGTGAGGTTCTCGGCCATGCGCTTGGTCAGCGTGGTGACCAGCACGCGGTCGCCCATCGCCACGCGCTTGTGCACTTCGCTGAGCAGGTCGTCGACCTGGGTGCGCACCGGACGCACCTCCACTTCGGGATCGACCAGGCCGGTCGGGCGCACCACCAGCTCGGTCACCGCGTCGCCGGACTTGTGCAGCTCGTAGTCGCGCGGCGTGGCGGAGACGTAGATCGCGCGCGGCACGCGCTCTTCCCATTCCTCGAAGCGCAGTGGCCGGTTGTCCATCGCCGACGGCAGGCGGAAGCCGAACTCGACCAGGGTCTCCTTGCGCGAGCGGTCGCCCTTGTACATCGCGCCCAGCTGCGGCACGGTCACGTGCGATTCGTCCACCACCAGCAGGCCGTCGGCCGGCAGGTAATCGAACAGCGTGGGTGGCGGCTCGCCCGGTTCGCGCCGGGTCAGGTGCCGCGAGTAGTTTTCGATGCCCTGGCAGTAGCCGACCTCGGCCATCATCTCCAGGTCGAAGCGGGTGCGCTGCTCCAGCCGCTGCGCTTCGACCAGTTTGTTCTCCTTGTAGAGATACTCCAGCCGCTCCTTCAGCTCGACCTTGATCGTCTCGATCGCGTTGAGCACGCTCTCGCGCGTGCTCGCGTAGTGGGTACGCGGGTAGACGGTGTAGCGCTGCACCTTGCGGATCGTCTCGCCGGTCAGCGGATCGAACAGCACCATCTTCTCCACTTCACCATCGAACAGTTCGATGCGCAGTGCCTCGGTTTCGGACTCGGCCGGGAACACATCGACGATCTCGCCGCGCACGCGGTAGGTGCCGCGGCGCAGCTCGGTCTCGTTGCGGGTGTACTGCAGCTCGGTCAGCTGGTGGATCAGCTTGCGCTGGTCGATGCGCTCGCCGGTGGCCAGGATCAGGCGCAGGCTGAGGTAATCCTCGGGGTTGCCCAGGCCGTAGATCGCCGACACCGTGGCCACGATGATCGAGTCGCGCCGCGACAGCAGCGCCTTGGTCGCCGACAGCCGCATCTGCTCGATGTGTTCGTTGATCGAGGCATCCTTCTCGATGAAGGTGTCCGACGCCACCACGTAGGCTTCCGGCTGGTAATAGTCGTAGTAGCTGACGAAGTACTCCACCGCGTTGTGCGGAAAGAATTCCCTGAACTCGCCGTACAGCTGCGCCGCCAGCGTCTTGTTCGGCGCCATCACGATGGTCGGTCGCTGCACCCGCTCGATCACGTTGGCGATGGTGTAGGTCTTGCCCGAACCGGTCACGCCGAGCAGGGTCTGCGCGGCCAGGCCGGCCTCGAAGCCATCGGCGAGTCGGGCAATCGCCTGCGGCTGGTCGCCGGCGGGCTGATAGGGGGCGGCGAGTTGGAAGCGGTCGGTCATCAGCGACAGATGTGGGCGGGACGGCAGATTTTAAATCCGGTCTGCTGACATGCCGCGTCAGCAGAGTCCGACGTCGCGGGCGGCATCGGGCTGCTGGCAGGCCCGGACCATCGTCCTAGCATGCGGGTTCCGGCACAACGCAGGATGCGAGATGACGACGACGCCATGGAAAGCGAGCCGCGGCTTCAGCCTGATCGAACAAATCATGGTACTGGCGATCGCCGGCATTCTCACCGGCATCGCCTTGCCGCCGCTGCACCACCTGCTGAGCCGCAATCGACTGCAGGTGGCGCAGAGCGACTTCATTGCCGCCTTGCAACACACGCGAAGCACCGCCGTGTTCACCGGCAAACGCACGCTGTTCTGCCCCAGTGCGGATGGCAGCCGGTGCAGCGACGACAACCATTGGGAACATGGCTGGCTGCTCGGACAGGACACCAACGGCGACCACCAGCCCGATAGCCAGCCTGCACGCACCGGCGCGGCCTACGGCGGAATTCTGCGCATCGTCAGCAGCAATGGCCGCCGCGAGGTGCGGTTCCAACCCGACGGCAGTGCCGGCGGCAGCAACCTGACCTTGCTGTTCTGCGAGCCGGGGCGGGACAGCCCGGTGCTCAGCGTGGTGGTGTCCAACGTCGGCCGGGTGCGCGGGGCGCCGGCAACTGCCGCGCAGGCCGCGCGCTGCCGTCAGGACGGTTGACGCGCACCGTCAACGATCGTCGCGCGTCCAGATCACGCCTTCCTCCTCGCGCACGGGGAAGCTGGCGATCGGAACGTATGCCGGCGGCTTGGTCACCGCGCCGGTGCGCAGGTCGAAGCGCGCGCCGTGGCGCGGGCATTCCACCTCGAAGCCGAACACCTCGCCACCGGCCAGTTCGCCGCCATCGTGAGTGCAGGTGTCCTCGACCGCATACAGCGCGCCGTCGATGTTGTACACGGCGATCGACGTGTCGCCGTCCCACACCACCTTGTATTCGCCGGGCAGGAAATCGCTGCGCGTGCCGACCCTGGTCCAACCGTTCATGCAGGCACCTCCGCGAACTCCTTGACCAGTACCTCGAAACACAGGTCGGCACGACGCGGGATGCCGAAGCGCTCGTTGCCGTACGGGAACGGCTGTCGTTCGCCGGTGCGCCGGTAGCCGCGCCGCCCGTACCAGGCGATCAGCTCCTCGCGCTGCACGATCACCGTCATGCGCATGGCGCGGCAATGCCACTGCTCGCGCGCGATGCGTTCGGCCTCGGCCAGCACCTGCTTGCCCAGGCCGTGGCCCTGCTCACCGGGGTCTACCGCGAACATGCCGAAGTAGCCGGCTGCACCCTGCCGCTCGACGTGACAACTCGCCACCAGCGTGCCGCCGCGCAGCGCCAGCAGCACGCAGCTGTCCGGCCGTGCGATCAGCGCCTCGACGTCGGCCGCGTCGGTGCGCTGGCCGTCGAGCAGATGGGATTCGGTGGTCCAGCCGCGCAAGCCGGACTCGCCGCGATACGCCGATTCGACCAGCGCGACGATGGCGGGGACATCGGCGGCACCGGCAGTGCGGAATGCGATGGAGACGTTTGGCTCGATCATCCGTGCATGGTAGTGCGCGTCGCGCCGGTCAACCATGATCTGCAGCAAGCGCGTGCGCTGGGCTGACTCATGCCGACGCGGCGGTCAGTCGGCGGGCCTCATAGACCTTGAGGTGCGCATAGGCGAGTTCCAGCCCCGCGGCCGGCAGCTGCGCCTGCCGCGCACGCGCGAGCATGTCGCCGACGACGTGGTCGGCCTCGATCGGATGGCCCTGGCGCAGGTCGCGCAGCATGGAGGCTTCGAGGCGTGAGCCCGGTTCGGTCAGCATGCCGCGCGCGCGCTCCAGCACGCGTTCGTGCGGCGCATGGCCGGCGGCTGCCGCCGTCGCGCGGCATTCCTCCAGCAGGGCCAGCGCCGCCGCGCGGCCGCCGGGCGCCGCCTCGATGTCGCCGATCGTCCCGCGCATCAGACAGGTGATGCCGGCCAGCGAGGCCAGGAAAAACCATTTGTCCCACATCTCCTGCACGATCGCGTCGCTGGGCCGCGCGTCGAAGCCGGCGTGGGTCAGCGTCGCGGTGATCGCCTGCATGCGCGCGGAGGCACGGCCGTCGCGCTCGCCGAAGGTCAGGCTGTGGATCCGGTTGAGATGCAGCACGGCCCCTTGCGCGTCCAGCGTGGCGGAAATGGCGCATTGCCCGCCGAAGATGCGCTCCGCGCCGAAGCGGCGATCCAGCAGGTCGAGGTGGCGCATGCCGTTGAGCAGCGGCAGCACGGTGCTGCCTTCGCCCACGGCCGGGGCGATGTCGGCCATCGCCTGCTCCAGTCCATAGGCCTTGCAGCTGAGCAGAATCAGGTCGAACGGCTCGCGCAACGCACTCGCCAGCACGGTCGGCGGCGCGGGCACGTCGATGTCGCCGGCGGCGCTGCGGACAACCAGGCCGTGCTGCGCCAGTTGCCGGGCGCGGCCCTCGCGCACCAGGAAGGTCACGTCGCGCCCGTGCTGCAGCAGGCGACCGCCGAAATAGCCGCCGGTAGCCCCGGCTCCCACCACCAGCACGCGCATCTCAGTCTCCTCTCGATCCGGCATCGGGCGACAGTTGCATGCGTGCCGCCTGGGCGTCCTTCTCGTGCCACAACTCGTTCATCCACGCCTTGACCCGGCCGCGGAACGCCGCGTCCTCGTCGTAGCTGCCGATCAGCTCGCGACCGATCGGGCGCTCGCGTACGTGCACGCGAACCTCGCGCACGCGGCCGGCGATCAGGTCGGCGATCGTGCACGGGCCGCAGGGATAGACGATGGTGACGTCGAGGATCGCATGCAATGCGTCACCCATCGCGTCGAGCACGAAGGCCACGCCGCCAGCCTTCGGCCGCAGCAGGTAGCGGAACGGCGAGTGCTGCGCGTCGTGCTTGGCGCGCGTGAAGCGCGTGCCTTCGGCGAAGTTCATCACCGACACCGGCATGTGGCGGAACTTCTCGCAGGCGCGGCGGGTCGCCTCACGATCCTTGCCCTGCAGCTCGGGATGGCGCAGCAGGGTCTGCCGCGAATAGCGCTTCATGAAGGGAAAATCCAGCGCCCACCACGCCAGGCCGAGCAAGGGCACCCAGATCAACTCCTGCTTGAGGAAAAAGCGCAGGAACGGGATGCGCCGGTTGAACACCTTCTGCAACACCGGGATATCCACCCAGCTCTGGTGGTTGCACAGCACCAGGTAGTTGCCATCGCGGCGCAGCCCCTCCAGCCCCGCGACCTGCCAGCGCACGCGGGCGAACACGCCGAACAGGACATTGTTGACGCCGATCCAGCTCTCCGCGACCGCGACCAGCGCGCGCGAGCAGGCCTGTCGGATCGTGCGCACCGGCAGCAGCAGCTTGAACAGGGTGAACGCGAAGATGAAGACCACGTGCAACAGGATGTTGAGCGCCAGCGCAAGCAGCGCCAGCGGCACGCGGAGGAATGAGGGCAACCAGGCAAGCATGGGGATGATCGATGGGGATTCCACCGCGCATGATGCCCGACCGTGGCGGCGGCAGGAAAGCCGCCTCCCGGTTCAGCGCAGCAGGCGGCGCACCTTGAGCAGGGCGGCGACGAAGCCGTCGATCTCCTCGCGCGTGTTGTAGAACGCCAGCGAGGCGCGCAGCGTGGCCGGCACGCCGAAGAACTGCATCAGCGGATGCGCGCAGTGGTGGCCCGAGCGCACGGCAACGCCCTCCAGGTCGAGCAGGGTCGCCAGATCGGTGGCCTGCGCGCCTTCCAGCAGGAACGAGATCACCGGCTCCTTCTCGGCCGCCTCGCCGATGATGCGCAGGCCGGGGATCTCGCGCAGGCGCTCGGTGGCGTAGTGCAGCAGCTGCTGCTCCCATGCCGCGATCGCCGCGAAGCCGATCGACTCGTAGTAGTCGATCGCCGCCGCCAGGCCGACGAAGCCGGCGATGTTCGGCGTGCCGGCTTCGAACTTGTGCGGTGGCGCGGCAAAGGTGGTGCCGGAGAACTTCACCTCGCGGATCATCTCGCCGCCGCCGAAGAACGGCGGCATCGCCTCCAGGTGTTCGCGCTTCGCCCACAGCGCGCCGGTGCCGGTGGGGCCAAGCATCTTGTGCCCGGTCAGCGCATAGAAATCGCAGCCCAGCGCCTGCACGTCGACCGGGCGGTGCGGCACCGCCTGCGAGCCGTCGACCAGCAGCGGGATACCGCGCTTGCGGCATTCACGCGCGATCTCGCGCACCGGATTGACCGTGCCCAGCACGTTGGAGACGTGGGCGACGCAGGCCAGCTTCACCTCCGGCGTCAGCAGCTCGACGTACTTCTCCACGATCAGCTCGCCGCGCTCGTCGATCGGCGCCGCCTTCACCGTGGCGCCGCGGCGCGCGGCGACCAGCTGCCACGGCACGATGTTGGCGTGGTGTTCCATCACCGTGGTGAGGATGCTGTCGCCCGCCTTCAGTTGCGGCAGCACATGGCTGTAGGCGACCAGGTTGGTGGCCTGGGTGGTGCCGGAGGTCAGCACGACCTCGTCGCGCGAGCCGGCATGGATGAACCGCGCCAGCTTGTCGCGCGCGCCTTCGTACGCCGCCGTAGCCTCTTCGCCCAACTGGTGCACCGCGCGCGACACGTTGGCGTTGTGCTCGCGATAGTGGGTGTCCACCGCGTCGATCACCGATTCCGGCTTCTGGCTGGTGTTGGCGCTGTCGAAGTACACCAGCGGCTTGCCGTGCACCGTGCGCGACAGCAGCGGGAAGTCCGCGCGGATGCGCTGGACGTCGAAGGCGGCGGGCGTGCTGGCTTGTGCGTTCATCTCGATTTCCATCGATGGCTCCCTGCCCTGCCCCCTGCAGGCCAAGGAGGGAGCCAGAGCTTCAGGCGGGGAGTTGCGCGATCAACAGGCCGGACAGATGTTCGCGCAGCGCCTCGTTCGGCAGGTCGCCCAGCACCGCGCGGCAGAACGCGGCGGTCAGCAGCGCGCGCGCCTCGGCGAGCGGAATGCCGCGCGAGCGCAGGTAGAACAATGAGCGTTCGTCGAGCTGGCCCACCGTGGCGCCGTGCGCGGCCTGGACCTCGTCGGCGTAGATCTCCAGCTCCGGCTTGGTGTCGATCTCGGCACTCGGCGACAGCAGCAGGTTCTTGTTGGTGAGGTTGGCGTCGCTACCGTCGGCACCAGGCGCCACCACGATCGCGCCGCGGAACACGCCGCGGGCGCGATCGTTGGCGACGCCGCGCCAGTGCGAAGTGGAGGTGGTGTCCAGCGCCTGGTGGCGGATCGCCAGCTGGGTGTCGATGTGCTGGCGGCCATGCGGCATGAACACGCCGCGGGTATGCATCTGTGCGCCGTCGCCGATCAGCTCGGCGCGCAGGTCGTGCCGCACCAAGGCGCCGCCCAGTTCCAGCACGTGCATGGCGGCCTGCGCGCGCGCGTGCAGGCGCAGGCTGCTGCGCCGGATCAGGTTCGTGCCGGCCGCCGCATCCTGCAGCACGACGTGATGCAGCTGCGCGCCGTCGCGCAGTTCGATGTCGCTGACCACCGTGGCCAACTGCGCGGCGTCGCCGTGGCTCGCATGCTGCTCGACCAGGCTCAGCTCGGCACCCTCGCCCAGTTCGATCACGTTGCGAGCATGCCAGGCCAGCTCGGCCTCGGCACCGACGAAGACCAACTGCACCGACTGCGCGATGCGCGCGTGCGCGGCCACCCGCAACACCACGCCGTCGGCGGCGCTGGCCGCGTTGATCTGGGCGAAGGCGTCGCCGGCGTCGCGGTAGTGCCGCGACAGCGCGAAGCGCAGAGGTTCGGCATCGCGCTGCAAGGCCTGCGACAGCGGCTGCAACGACAACCCGTCCGGCAGTGACTCCAGCGCGGACAAATCGGCGCGGAAGGCACCATTGACGAAGACCAGCCGCACGCCGGCCACGCCGGGCAGTGCCAGAGTCGACGCCTCCACCGCGCGCTCCTGCGCCGCCGGGTCGCCGTTCGCGAAACGGCGTTGTCCCAGTCCGCGCAGCGCGGTGTATTTCCACGCTTCCACGCGCGTATTGGGCAGCCCGCCGGCGGCGAACGCCGCGCGGTTTTCCTGCCGCGCCGCATCCAGCCAGGCGATGCCGCTGGGCGGCAGCGGGGCGTCCAGCAGCGAGGCGACCAACGGCAGCGAGGCCGGCTGGTTCATGCCACGGCTCCCGTAGCATGGGCATGGCCGATGCCGGCGTAGCCATGCGCTTCCAGCTTCAGCGCCAGCGACTTGTCGCCGCTCTCGACGATGCGGCCACCGGCAAGCACGTGCACGAAATCCGGCACCACGTAGTCGAGCAGGCGCTGGTAGTGGGTGATCATCAGGAACGCGCGATCGGGCGAGCGCAGCGTGTTGACGCCCTGCGCCACCTGCTTCAGCGCGTCGATGTCCAGGCCCGAATCGGTCTCGTCGAGGATCGCCAGCCTGGGCTCCAGCACCGCCATCTGGAAGATCTCGTTGCGCTTCTTCTCGCCGCCGGAGAAACCCTCGTTGACGGCCCGGTGCAGCAGCTCGTCGGAAATCTGCATCACCTTCAGCCGCTCGCGCACCAGCTTGAGGAACTGCATGGAATCGAGCTCCTTCTCGCCGCGCGTCTTGCGCTGCGCGTTGAGCGCCGCGCGCAGGAAATAGGTGTTGTTGACGCCGGGAATCTCGACCGGGTACTGGAACGCCAGGAACACGCCGGCCGCCGCGCGCGCCTCCGGTTCCAGCGCCAGCAGATCGATGCCGTCGTAGGTCACGCTGCCGGCGGTCACCTCGTAACCGTCACGACCGGACAGCACGTTGCCCAGCGTCGACTTGCCGGCGCCGTTGGGCCCCATGATCGCGTGCACCTCGCCCGCGTTCACGGTGAGGCTGAGCCCCTTGAGGATTTCCTTGCCCTCGACGCGGGCGTGCAGGTTTTCGATTTTCAGCATGAGGATTCCTGATCTTGAGCCCCTCTCCCTGCGGGAGAGGGGTTGGGGTGAGGGTTCGGCTGGAGCGGAATAGCCGCTCCGCCCGTACCCTCATCCGCCCTTCGGGCACCTTCTCCCAAAGGGAGAAGGGAAAAACATCAGCCAACGGCACCTTCGAGCGACACCTCAAGCAGCTTCTTCGCCTCCACCGCGAACTCCATCGGCAGTTCGCGGAAGACCTGCTTGCAGAAGCCGTCGACGATCATCGACACGGCGTCCTCTTCGGGGATGCCGCGGGCGCGACAGTAGAACATCTGATCGTCGGAGATCTTCGAGGTGGTGGCCTCGTGCTCGACGATCGCGCTGGGGTTTTTCACTTCCATGTACGGGAAGGTGTGCGCGCCGCACTGCTTGCCGATCAGCAGGCTGTCGCACTGGGTGTAGTTGCGCGCGCGCTCGGCGCCCTTCTCCATCTTCACCAGGCCGCGGTAGCTGTTGGAGCTCTTGCCGGCGCTGATGCCCTTGGAGACGATTTTCGACTTGGTGTCCTTGCCGAGGTGGATCATCTTGGTGCCAGTGTCGGCCTGCTGGAAATGATGGGTCAGCGCCACCGAGTAGAACTCGCCCACCGAGCGGTCGCCGCGCAGCACCACGCTGGGGTACTTCCAGGTAATCGCCGAGCCGGTTTCCACCTGGGTCCAGCAGATCTTCGAATCGTCGCCGCGGCAATCGCCGCGCTTGGTCACGAAGTTGTAGATGCCGCCCACGCCGTTCTCGTCGCCGGGGTACCAGTTCTGCACGGTGGAGTACTTGATCTGTGCGCCTTCCAGCGCCACCAGCTCGACCACCGCCGCGTGCAGCTGGTTCTCGTCGCGCTTGGGTGCGGTGCAGCCTTCGAGGTAGGACACGTGAGCGCCCTCCTCGGCCACGATCAGGGTGCGCTCGAACTGACCGGTGTTCTGCGCGTTGATGCGGAAATACGTGCTCAGTTCCATCGGGCAGCGCACGCCTTTCGGGATGAACACGAAGCTGCCGTCGGAGAACACCGCCGAGTTCAGCGCGGCGAAGAAGTTGTCGCCGGTGGGGACCACGCTGCCGAGGTATTTCCGCACGATCTCGGGGTACTCGCGGATCGCCTCGCTCATCGAGCAGAACAGCACGCCGGCGTCGGCCAGCTGCTTGCGGAAGGTGGTGCCGACCGAAACCGAGTCGAACACCGCGTCCACCGCCACGCCAGCCAGCGCAGCGCGCTCGTGCAACGGCACGCCCAGCTTCTCGTAGGTTTCCAGCAGTGCCGGGTCGACTTCGTCCAGCGACTTGGGCTGCTTCTTCGGCGCTGCGTAGTAGCTGATCGCCTGGTAGTCGATCGGGTCGATGTTGAGCTTGGCCCAATCGGGCTTGGGCATGGTCAGCCAATGGCGATAGGCGCCGAGCCGCCACTCGGTCATCCACTCCGGCTCGTGCTTGACCGCGGACAATGCGCGAATAGTGTCCTCGTCCAGGCCCGGCGGCAGGCCGGTCATCTCGATCTCGGTGATGAAGCCGGCCGAGTAGGTGCGGCCGAGCGCCTCGGCGACGTCGGCGTTGTCGCGCAAGGCGGTGGCGCTGCTGCTGTCGTTGATCATGCTGTTCATTCGGTGATGGCCTCGCCGGTTTTCACGGTGACGGCGATTTTTCGCTTCGCGGACGGCGGCTTGAGCATGTCGGCCAGGCTGACCGCGCGCAGGGTCTGGTCCAGCACGCTGTTGATGCGCTGCCAGCTGCCGCGCACCCCGCACTGCGCCTCGCGCTCGCACTGGCCTTCGCCGACGCCGCACTCGGTCATGCCGATCGGGCCTTCCAGCGCCTCGACGATCTCGGCGAGCGAGATCTCGCTCGCCGGGCGGGCCAGCCGGTAGCCGCCGTTGACGCCGCGGAAGGACTCGACCAGTTCGGCGTGGCCCAGCGCCTTGAGCAGCTTGCTGACCGTGGGCAGCTCCAGCCGCGTTTCGTCGGCGATCTGCGCGGTGCTCAGCACGTCCGCCGGGTGCGCGGCGATGCAGGTCATCACCACGGTGGCGTAATCGGTGAGGCGGCTGACGCGAAGCATGGCGGGCGGATTCGGCCGGGCTTGAATCGGGACCAAAATGGTACTGATTAAGCCGGCCCCGGTCAATGTGACCACCCGCACGCGGGCTGTCTCGCCATGCCCCGGAGGCCTCGCTAAGCTGGCGGCCATGACTTCGCACGATCGCGCCGCCGCCCGCCTCGCCTGGGCCCGCCAGACCCTGAACGAGCCCGCGCTGACACTGGACAGCGCCTCGGCCGATGCCAGCTTTCGCAGCTACTGGCGTGCCGCGCACGGCGGGCAAAGCTGGATCGTGATGGATTCGCCGCCCGAATGCGAAGACCCGCGCCCGTGGCTGGCCATCGGCGAGCGCCTGGCCGCTGCCGGCCTGCACGTGCCGAAGGTGCAGGCGCGCGATCTCGACCAGGGCTTCCTGCTGATCGAGGACCTGGGTTCACGGCTGTATCTCGACGTGCTGAACGACGCCAGCGCCGACCGCCTCTACGGCGACGCGATGGACGCGCTCCTGACGATGCAGACGCGCGTGGCCAGCGACGACCTGCCGCCGTTCGACCACCAGGTGCTGGTCAGCGGCTTGGAGGTGATGCCCGAATGGTTCCTGCAGCGCCACCTCGGCCACACGCCGGACTGCGGCGAATGGGACGTGCTGGAAGCGGCGTTCGACGTGATCGTGCGCAACGCGCTGGCGCAGCCGCGCTGTTTCGTGCACCGCGACTTCCACAGCCGCAACCTGCTGGTGGTCGATGCGAACAACCCGGGCATCATCGACTTCCAGGGCGCGCTGTACGGTCCGGTCACCTATGACCTCGCCTCGCTGCTGCGTGATGCCTACATCACGTGGCCGGGCACGCGGGTGGAGGCGTGGGTGGAGTCGTACCGGCAACGGCTGCTGCGCGCGGGCGTGATCGACGCGGCGGTGGACGCCGCCCGTTTCCTGCGCTGGTTCGACCTCACCGGCTTGCATCGCCACGTGCGCGTGCTGGGCCAGTTCTATCGGCTGTGGTATCGCGACGGCAAACCCGGCTATCTCAAGGACGTGCCGCAGGTGTACCGCTACGTGATCGGGGTGGCGCGCCGCTATCCCGAGCTGGCCGATTTCGCCGAGCTGCTGGAGCGCCACGCGCAAGGCCGCGACCTGACCCGGGTGGCGGCATGAGGCACGCACTGATCTTCGCCGCCGGCCGCGGCGAGCGCATGCGCCCGCTGACCGACCGCACGCCCAAGCCGCTGCTGTGCGTCGACAGCAAGCCGCTGATCGTCTGGCACCTCGAGCGCCTCGCCGCAGCCGGCGTGCACTACGTGGTGATCAACACCTCGCACCTGGCCGAGCAGTTTCCGGCGACGCTGGGCGATGGCTCGCGCTGGGGCCTGCGCATCCGCTACGCCTACGAAGGCCCGACGCCGCTGGAAACCGGCGGCGGCATGTTGAACGCACTGCCGCTGCTGGGCGCCGAGCCGTTCCTCGCCATCAGCGGCGACGTCTGGTGCGATGCCGATTTTGCCGCGCTGCCTGCCGAACCGGCAGGGCTGGCGCATCTGCTGCTGGTCGACAACCCGCCGCACCACCCCGAGGGCGACTTCGCGCTGGATGCGCAAGGCACGCTGCACGAAACGGGTGTGCCCAGGCTCACCTTCAGCGGTATCGGCGTGTTCCGCCGGGAACTGCTGGACGGTTGGCGGGAACTGGCCGGCGCGAACGCCATGGCCGGCACGGTGCCGGTGTTCAAGCTGCGCCAGCTGCTGCTGCCGGCCATCGCCCGTGGCGCCGTCGGCGGCACCCACCACCGCGGTCGCTGGGCGGACGTGGGCACGCCCGAGCGCCTGGCGCAGATCGACGCGGAGCGCGGCGGGGCGACCCGTTGACCAGTGCGACGCAGGCATGGTCTGCATGCCTGGCTGCATCCGGCGCCATCACCGCCGCGGTAGCGGCATGCGCGAGTGCCGCGACGGGCCTGGCGGCCCGGCCACACGATGGCGCCGGCGGATAAAGCGAAAGGCCCGGGCGTGGCCGGGCCTTTCGTTCCGTCTGCGTGCCTCGCGTCCGGTCAGGGACGGCGCGCCAACTCCGGATTGTCGCGGGTGACCGGCATCAGGTCCTTCTTCGACACACCCAGCCACAGCAGGATCGGGCTGGCCACGAAGATCGAGGACAGCGTGCCGACCACGATGCCGATCAGCATGGTGATCGCGAAGCCGTGCACGGCTGGACCGCCGATGAGCCACATCGCGCCCATGGTCATGCCGGTGAACAGCGAGGTGATGATGGTTCGCGACAGGGTGTTGTTGATCGAGCGGTTGAGGATCTCCTCCGGCTCGGCCTTGCGCGCGAGGCGGAACAGCTCGCGGATGCGGTCGAACACCACCACCTTGTCGTTGATCGAGTAGCCGATCACCGCCAGCACCGAGGCCAGCACGGTCATGTCGAACTCGCGCTGCACCAGCGCGATGACACCCAGGGTGACCAGCGTGTCATGGATTTCGGTGGCCACTGCGGCAACTGCGAAGCGGCGCTCGAAGCGGATCCACAGATAGGCCATGATGCCCAGGATCACCAGCACCGCCGCCCAGGCGCCGTCGGACTTCAGCTCCGCGCCGACCTGCGCGCTGACGAAGTCGCGGCTCTTCAGCTTCGCGTCCGGACGCGCGGCCTGCAGTGCGCTCATCACGTCGGCAGAGACGCGGTCGAGGTTGACCGTGCCGTTGGCCTGGATCGCCTCCGGGTCATCCTTGGCCTGGAAACGGATCGACACCTGGCGAGTACCACCCAGGCTCTGCACCACGGCATCGCCGAAACCGCTCTTGGCCAGCGCGCCGCGCACGTCGGCGATCTCCACCGGCTGCTCGTAATCGACCGTCATGGAGACGCCGCCGGTGAAATCCATTCCGTAATTGAGGCCCTTGGTCGCAAGGAGGACAATCGATCCAATCATCAGCAGAATCGCGATGGTGATCGTGTACTTGCGCATCCCCAGGAAGTGGATGTTGCTGTCGTGATTGAAAATTTCCATGGCGATTCTCTGTGTGGACGTCCGTTCCGGCCAAGCGGCCCTCATGGCCGCACTGTTCAATTCGTGGACGTCCCTTCCGGTGAATGCAGCCCTCCCTGGCCGCACTATCCAGCGAACCCTAGACCGACAGCGTCTTGAGCTTGCGGTTGCCGTGGATCGCCGCGGTGAACGCGTGGGTCAGCGTCACCGAGGTGAACAGCGAGGTCAGGATGCCGATGCCCAGCGTGACGCCGAAGCCCTTGATCGCGCCGGTGCCCATCGTGGTCAGTGCCAGCGCGGCGATCAGGTGGGTGACGTTGGCGTCCAGAATGGTCGACCAGGCCTTCTCGTAGCCGGCGTGGATCGCGGCGTGCGGGGTGGAGCCGTTGCGCAACTCCTCGCGCACGCGTTCGCAGATCAGCACGTTGGCGTCGATCGCCATGCCCAACGTGAGCACGATGCCGGCGATGCCCGGCATGGTCAGGGTCACTCCGATCAGCGACATCACCGCCACCAGGATCACCAGGTTGAAGAACAGCGCGATGTCCGCCACCAGGCCGAACAGCTTGTAGTAGACCGCCGCGGCCACCAGCACCAGGGCCAGGCCCAGCATCACCGACTTGAAGCCCTTGTCGATGTTGTCCGCACCCATGCTGGAACCGATCACGCCTTCCTCGATGATATCCACCGGGGCCGCGAACGCACCGCCCTTGAGCAGCAGCGCCAGGTCGGAGGCTTCCTTCGGGCTGCCCAGGCCAGTGGTCTGGAATTGCCGGCTGAACGGGCTGGCGATGTTGGCGTCGTTGATCACCGACTCGGTGACCTTCGGCACGCGCACTTCCTTGCCGTCGATGATCTTGGTCTCGGTCACGCGCTCGACGTACACCACGGCCATCGGCTTGCCGACGTTGGCGTTGGTGAAGTCGGCCATCTTGCGGGCGCCGGCGGCATTCAGGGTCACGTCGACCTTCGGCGTGCCGCTTTGCTGGTCGATGCCGGACGAAGCGTCGACCAGCTCCTTGCCGGTCACGATGACCTTCTTGCTCACCAATACCGGCAGGCCGCTGCCGCGCATGTAGTAGAGGTTGGCGTCGGGCGGGATGTTGCCGGTCTTGGCCGCTTCCTGTGCCTGCGGATCACCCGGGTGGCCGATACCCGGCCGGTACTCCAGCGTCGCCACCGTGCCGATCAGCTTCTTCGCTTCGGTCGGATCCTGCACGCCGGCCAGGTCGACCACGATGTGGTTCTCGCCCTGCTGCTGGATCAGCGGTTCGGACACGCCCAGCGCGTTGATGCGGTTGCGCAGCGTCTGCAGGTTCTGGGTGATCGCGCCGCGCGTGATGTCGCGCAGCTTGTCGGGCTTGATCACCGCGTTCAGCACGAAGCGGTCGCCCGTGCTGGGGCCATTGGACACCAGCAGGTCGGTGTACTCGTTGGCGATGGCGTTGGAGGCCGTCGAACGGTCCTGCTCGGAGCGCAGCACCACAGCCACGCCCTTGCCCCGCACCGAGTTGCGTGCCACCGATTCATAGCGGATCTTCTTGTCGCGCAGCAGGCTGCGGATGTCGTCCGCATAGCTGCTTTCCTGCTTGTCGATGACGTCGTTCTGGTCGACCTGCATCAGGAAGTGCACGCCGCCCTGCAGGTCCAGGCCCAGCGGCATGGAACGCGCGCCGATCATGCCCAGCCATGCCGGCACGGTGGACTGCAGCTTGAACGCCACCGTGTACTGGTCGCCCAGCAGCGCCTTGATCGCGTCCGAACCGCTCTTCTGCACGTCGGTGTCGGCGAACGTGGCCAGCAGGTTTTCGCCTTCCACCACAACCTCGCCGAAGGCGATCCGCTTCTGGGTCAGCGTATCGATGACCTTCTGGCGCATGGCCTGGTCGATCGCCGGCGTGCCGCGGTTGGCGCTTACCTGCACGGCCGGCACGGGAACGTAGGCGTTCGGCAGCGCGTAGATCACGCCAAAAATCATCACCAGCGCGACCAGCGCGTATTTCCAGCGGGGGAAATCAATCATGCCCTGAACCCGTCAAGGCCGCGGCAGCGGGCCGCAGCAATCACAACCATGGAGAAAAGTGGAGGCGCCCAGGTGCCCTCGCCGACACGCAAGCCGGCGCCCCCGCCGCCATCACGCGGACTTCAGCGAGCCCTTGGGCAGCACCTGCTGCACGGCGCCCTTCTGCAGCTTCACCTTCACGTTCGGCGCGATCTCGACCGTGACGAAGGTGTCGCCCACCTCTTCCACGCGGCCGGCCAGACCGCCGTTGGTGACCACCTCGTCGCCCTTGGCCAGCGCGGCGATCAGGGCGCGGTGCTCCTTCTGCCGCTTCATCTGCGGCCGGATCATCATGAAATACATCAGGCCGAACAGGACCACCATCATGATGATCATGGACAGGCCGCCGCCCTGCTGCTGCGTGGCTTGGGCAATCACGGGGGAAATCGGAAAACTCATCTTCGCGTCTCGCAAGTGGTGGCGCCGACAGCGATTTCCGCCGAACGCCCGATAAAAGATTCTCGATTATGCCTTGCGGGAGGGGTCGGAGTCACGTGGGCGGCAATCCACGCCGCGCCGGGCGTAGAAGCCTGCGACGAAGTCGTCCAGGCGGCGTCCGGCGATGGCTTCGCGCAAATCCGCCATCAGCCGCTGGTAGTAGCGCAGGTTGTGCATGGTGGCGAGCTGGCTGCCGAGGATCTCGTTGCAGCGGTCGAGGTGGCGCAGGTAGGCGCGACTGAAACCGTTCGCGCAGCTGTAGCAGTCGCAGCCCTCCTCGATCACCCGCGTATCGTCGGCATGCTTCGCGTTGCGGATGCGCAGCGTGCCTTCGGCGGTGAACAGGAAACCGTTGCGCGCGTTGCGGGTCGGCATCACGCAATCGAACATGTCGATGCCGCGGCGCACGGCCTCGACGATGTCCTCCGGCCGGCCCACGCCCATCAGGTAACGCGGCTTGTCGGCCGGCAGCAGCGGCACGGTGAAATCCAGCACGTGATTGCGCTCGGCCTCAGGTTCGCCCACCGCTAGGCCACCGATCGCGTAGCCGTCGAAACCGATGTCCACCAAGCCCTCGGCGGAGCGGCGGCGCAGGTTCTCGTACACGCTGCCCTGCACGATGCCGAACAGCGAGTTGGGGTTGCGCAGTTCGTCGAACGCGCGGCGCGAGCGCCCGGCCCACCGCAAGCTGAGCTCCATCGACTCGGACGCCACCTTCTCCGTGGCCGGGTACGGCGTGCACTCGTCGAAGATCATCGCGATGTCCGAATCCAGCGTCTTCTGGATCCGCATCGACACTTCCGGTGACAGGAACACCTTCGAGCCGTCCACCGGCGAGGCAAACGCCACCCCTTCCTCGGTGATCCTGCGCTTGTGCGCCAGCGAGAACACCTGGAAACCGCCCGAGTCGGTAAGGATGGGCTTGTCCCAGCCAATGAACTTGTGCAGCCCGCCGAACCGCTCAATGACCTCCAGCCCCGGCCGCAGGAACAGGTGGAACGTATTGCCCAGGATGATCTCGGCACCGGTATCGGCGACGTCGCGCGGCGTCATCGCCTTGACCGAGCCGTAGGTGCCTACCGGCATGAAGGCCGGCGTCTCGATCGTGCCACGGACAAAAGCCAGGCGACCGCGCCGGGCGGCGCCGTCGGTGGCGTGGAGGTCGAAGCGGAGGACAGTCATCCGGGCATTATCGCGGGTTTGGCCTGATTTCGCCCATCACCCGCCTGCCGCTCCTGCAACGAATCAGAGGCCATGCGGCAGGATCAGCATGGCATCGCCGTAGGAGAAGAAGCGATAGCGCTGCTCCACGGCATGCCGATACGCATCGAGCATGAACTCGCGCCCGGCCAGTGCCGACACCAGCATCAGCAAGGTCGACTGCGGCAGGTGGAAGTTGGTGACCAGGCCATCGATGCTGGTGAAGCGATAGCCGGGGAAGATGAAAATCTGCGTCTCGCCCGCGAACGGGTGCACCTGACCGTCCTTGCTGGCGCTCTCCAGCGCGCGCACCACGGTGGTGCCCACCGCGATCACCCGCCCGCCGTTTGCGCGGGTGCGCCGGATCTGTTCGACCAGATGCGCGCCGACGTTGAGCCACTCGCGGTGCATGTGGTGGTCCTTGATGTCGTCCGCCCGCACCGGCTGGAAGGTGCCGGCGCCGACATGCAGCGTGATGTAGCCGAACTCGACGCCGCGCTCACGCAGCCGCTCAAGGATCGGCTGGTCGAAATGCAGGCCCGCGGTGGGCGCGGCCACCGCACCGGGCTCGCGCGCGAACACGGTCTGGTAGCGCTCCATGTCGCTGGCGTCGGCGTGCCGCTCGATGTACGGCGGCAGCGGCATCTCGCCCAGCTTCAGCAGCAGTTTCTCCAGCGGTTCCGGCGCCTCGAAGCGCAGCCGGAAGAAACCCTCGTCGCGCCCCAGCACCAGCGCGTGGCTGCCATCGGCCAGCTCGATCCGCGCGCCCTCCTTCGGCTTCTTGCTGACGCCAAGCTGCACCGTGGCCTCGTGCGCGCCGGTGACGCGCTCGATCAGGATCTCCACCGCACCGCCGCTCTCCTTGCGCCCGTACAGCCGCGCCGGCAACACGCGGGTGTCATTGAACACCAGCAGGTCGCCCGGACGCAGGAACTCGGGCAACTCGCGAAACATGCGGTCCTGCCGCGATTGCGCCGCCACGTCGACCAGCAGCAGGCGACTGGCCGAGCGCTCGGGCAGCGGCGCCTGCGCGATCAGATCGTGCGGCAGGTCGAAATCGAAATCGGACTTCTTCAAGAGGTGCGGCCGGCATCGGGAAACGGGACATTATCCCGCAGCAGGCTCACCAGGGGCACGCACACAAAAAACGCCGCCCCTTGCGGGGCAGCGCTCAACCTTTCACGCACAGCACCTGACGCAGCGTGTGCACCACCTCGACCAGGTCGGCTTGCGCGGCCATCACCGCGTCGATCGACTTGTAGGCAGCCGGCGACTCGTCGATGACCGCCGCATCCTTGCGGCATTCCACGTGGGCGGTGGCCTCCCGGTGCTGGGCCAGGGTGATCTGCTGACGCGCCGCAGTACGGCTCATCACGCGACCGGCCCCGTGGCTGCAGCTGTGGAAGCTGTCCGGGTTGCCCTTGCCACGCACGATGTAACTGCGCGTGCCCATGCTGCCCGGAATGATGCCCAGCTCCCCGGCCCGCGCGCTTACCGCGCCCTTGCGGGTGACCAGCAGTTCCTCGCCGCCGTGGGTTTCCTTCTGCACGTAGTTGTGATGGCAGTTCGCCGCCACCTGCTCCAGCCGGAACTTCGGCAGCCGGTGGCGCATCTCGGCCAGTACCCGCACCATCATCGCCTCGCGGTTGGCCCGGGCGTAATCCTGTGCCCAGGACACCGCTTCGACGTAATCGTCGAACAGCGGCTCGCCTTCCATGAAGAAAGCGAGGTCCTTGTCCGGCAGGTCGAAGCCCAGCACGCGCCGCGCCAGTTCCTCGCGCGCCCGCTCGATGAAGTAGCTGCCGATCAGGTTGCCGGTGCCGCGCGAGCCCGAGTGCAGCATGACCCACACGGCATCCGATTCGTCGAGGCAAACCTCGATGAAGTGGTTGCCGCCGCCGAGCGTGCCGATCTGCCGGCCCAGCTTGTCGGTGCGGATCTTCGGGTGCTTCGCCTTGATCGCCTCCAGCCGCGCGACCAGCCCGGTTTGCGCCAGTTGCGTCTCGACGCTGTCCGGCAGCTTGCGATGGTCGCCGCCACGGCCGTTGCCGACCGGCACGCCGCGCTCGATGCTGGAACGCAGTTGGGCCAGGCTGTCCGGCAGGTCATTCGCGCGCAGCGTGGTGCGCACCGCGGCCATGCCGCAGCCGATGTCCACGCCGACCGCAGCCGGAATGATCGCGCCCCTGGTCGGCACCACCGAACCCACCGTGGCGCCCTTGCCCAGGTGCACGTCAGGCATCACCGCGACCCACGGACCGACAAACGGCAGCATGGCGATGTTGCACAGCTGCTGCCGCGCGGCATCTTCCAGCGGCACGCCATGCACCCATCCCTTGATCGGCGTGACGCTGCCTTCGGCATGCAGAAATTCGTACTGTTGGTTGCTCATCTCTCCTTTCCTTGAATGGATCGCGGCGAGCGCCTCCGTGCGATCGCCGCGAGGTTACTGCTTCAGGCTGACCAGCTGGTTCAGCACGCCGTCCAGGCCACCGAACACGGTCAGCTTGTCGATCTTTTCGGTGACCTTTTCCAGCGCCTCCAGCTCCTTCAGGCGCATCAGGACCGGACTCTCCTCGATCAGCCGCGCGGTATTGAGCAGCGAACGGGTGGCGTTCGACTCTTCGCGCCGACGGATCACGTTGGCCTGCGCCGCCTTCTCCGCCTGCACCACGCTGTTGAGGATCTCCTTCATCTCGCCCGGCAGGATCACGTCCTTCACGCCCACGCCGAGCACCTCGATACCCAGCTCGGCCACGCGGCCGCGTGCGTAGGCGAAGATGTCTGCGTCCAGCGAAGCCTTGTCGCCCAGCAGCTCGTCCAGCGTCTTGCCGGAGACCGCCTTGCGCAGGCCGTACTGCAGCTCGCGATAGACGTAGTCGGCGTACCTGGCCACCCTGGTGCGCGCGGCGACCGGGTCGGTCACGCGCAGGCTGGCGGCCAGGTTCACGCGCAGGCTCACCTTGTCGCGGGTCAACAGCTCCTGGCCCGACACCTCCAGCGACTGCACGCGCAGCTCGACCACCTCGGCCGCCACGTTCTTCTGGAAATTCCAGAACGCCCAGGCGCCCGGCTCCAGCGTGCGCACCAGCTTGCCGTCGACGAACAGCAGGCCCGCCGACTCCGTCGGCACATCCACCGTCACCGCGACCTTGCCGAGCACACCCAGCTGGCGCAGCCGGCCGGCGACGGCCGCATCGACTTCCAGCGTGTCGCTCAGCGGCACCGCCCGCACCTCGAGCACGACCAGGCCCTTCCAGTACAGCTTGCGGGTGCCTGGCGCCAGCACGTCCTCCAGCTTGCCGTTCTTCAACACCAGGCCGACCTCGCGCGTGCCGATGTCGGCCACGGTGAAGTGTTCGGCCAGCTCGCCGTCCATCCGGGCCATCAGCAGCTCGGCGTCGGCGCCGGCGTATTCCGGTCGGGCCAGGTTGTGCGTGACCACGGCCACGCGGCCGCGCAAGTCGACGAAACGGTACACACCCGGCGCCAGCACGCGCTGCAAACGACGGTTGCGATACAGCAATCCGCGCTCGCCGTCACCAATCACGATTCGCTTGATCCAGAACATGGTGATACTCCTTGATATCCATTCCGGTTTCGATCCGTCATTTTCATCGCATGGCGCCGCCGGATCGTTGCGACGCCCGATTCATTTGCGTGATTTCGGGCCGCAACAACCCCTCCCTCGCGGGATAATCGCCAATTCACCGAATCGCCGATTTGAATTGAAAGGGAAACGCCTCAAAACGATAATGGGGCGAAACCTGCGTGCCCTTGCGGATAATCGGAAACCGTGGAATGCCCGCCGTGTTCCGCGGTGTATTCCTCCGGCACCCGACAGCACCGCCCGGGGGCGTGGGCCCGGCCCCGCCATCGTCGCCTTGCCCGGATCGCCGCCCTCCCTGGCCGGCCAACCCGTGCGCCGCACGAGGCGTTTCCTGGTGGGAACCTTCGTTCCCGTTCATGACGGTACAGGTCATGCTTGGAGCGGGAGTCGAACCCGCGACACTCGGATTCCAAGTCCGATGCTCTACCCATCTGAGCTATCCAGTGGTCGACGTGCCGGATTCGAACCGGCGTCCGCAGCCGAAGCTGCTGCTCTACCGCTGAGCCAGCGTCGTCGTGGAACACCGCCTTCCAGGCCCCGGCATACGCTGACGGCAACGCCGCGCGCACCGGATGGGCTCGGAACCCATGCCGCTGAAGTCTGTCGGTTCGATGCTCCTGATTGCCGGCTGTCGCCAACCGGCAATGGGTGTGGGCATCACTGCCCGATACGTGTGGATCCGTTTCCCGCACAGCCCGCGCCGAAGCATCGGGACGCAGCGCGCTTGCGCCGGCAGCCATGCCCCTGCCTCGGCGCCACGCGCCGGATGCCTCAGGGCGAAACGGATTCCGCAAAACATGTTCGATGCATGCGCATCCCCCGCGAACGGCAAAAACAGAACGCCCCCGGGTTTGGCGACCCGAGGGCGTTCGCGTTGCCTCGGGAGATCGGGGTGACCGATCTCCGTGAGGGATCAGTCGATTATCGGAAGATGGTTGCCAGGTCGGACCATTCGCCGCGCACGAACAGGCCTGCATCGCGATGATTCAGCGATGTGCACGGCGGGTTCATGTGGGCGGAGTGGATGGACATGGAAAGTTGTATCTCTGAAGGGTCACGCGATAACAGGAGGTGCGCACGTTACGCCGGTTATTCTCTATACGCAAGCATTTTTTTCAGAGAATATCGAAAAACTTCATAACCAGCCTTTTTGCCGCGCCAGTCGATATGCCTCAATGCGGTTACCGACGCCGAGTTTGCCGATCGCCTCGGAAAGGTAATTGCGCACGGTGCCGTGCGAGAGATTGAGTTTCGCGGCGATGTCGCCGGCGGATTGGCCCTCGCCGGCGAGGCGCAGCACCTGGCGTTCACGATCGTTCAGCGGGTCGGCTTCGGACCAGGCTTCCAGCGCGAGCTGCGGGTCGATCGCGCGGCCCCCGCGGTGCACAGTACGCAGTGCCTCGGCCAGGTTCTCGGCGGGCGCATCCTTCAGCAGGTAGCCCGACACGCCGGCATCCAGCGCGCGGCGCAGGAAGCCGGGTCGCGCGAAGGTGGTGACGATGATGACCTTCACCGGCAGCTCGTCGTGGCGCTGGATGCGCTGGGCCAGCTCCAGCCCGGTGAGCCCCGGCATCTCGATGTCGGTGACCAGCACATCGGGTTTCAGGCGCTGCACCTCGCGCCATGCTGCCTCGCCGTCGGGCGCCGAGCCGAGCACCTCCATGTCCGGCTCCAGGCCCAGCAACGCCGACAGCGCGCCGCGCACCATCGCCTGGTCCTCGGCCAGCAGCACGCGGATCATGCGGCGCCCCGCGACAATGGTTTCACTGGCATCGGCAGTTCCATGGAGTATTCCCGATCATCAGGCGGCCGGGTGTCCGCCCCGGGCCGCGGTGGCCACACTGCCGGCAGCCAAGGGCGGTGTGGCGACCAGCCGCAGCACCGGCAATGGCGCGGTGACCAGCAAGGTCGTGCCACCGCGCAGTGGCGAGTTGATCTCCAGCGTGCCGCCCAGCGAGCGTACGCGCTCGCGCATGCCGCGCAGGCCGTTGCCGTCGCCGTCGATGCCGCCGCGTCCGTTGTCGTGAATACGCATGCGCACACTGGCGGGCTCACGCAGGAAGTCGACGTTGGCGCAGCTGGCCGCAGCATGACGCGCGACATTGGTGGCCGCCTCGCGCAGGATCAGCGAGAGGCCACGCTCGGCGTCTTCCGGCAGGTCGGTCGGCGGCGACTCGTACTCCATGCACACCCCGGAGGACTCCAGCAGCAGCCGCGCCGAGGCCAGCTCGGCGGCGAGATCGGTGGCATGGATGCCGCTGACCGCGCTGCGCACTTCGGCCAGTGCGTGGCGCGCCACCTTCTCCGCCTCTTCCACTTCGCGCCTGGCCGCCGCGTGGTCCCGGTCGAACAGCTTGCGCGACAACTCCAGCTTCAGCGTGATCAGCGACAGGGTATGGCCGAGCAGGTCGTGCAGGTCGCGGCCGATGCGCTCGCGCTCGGCGGTAGCTGCCAGCCGGCGCACTTCCTCGTGCGAGAGTCGCAATTGCGCGTCCTTCTCCTCGGTGGCGCGCTCGGCGTTGATGATGATGCCGATGATGAACGAGGTCAGCGGGATCGAGAACACTGCCTGCCACGGGTAACCGAGCAACGAGGTTTCCGCCAGCAGCACCAGGTTGAGGCCCGCCAGCCAGCCCAGGTAGGTGCGGAAGCGGATCGAGTTGCCGCTCAGCATCACGCAACCGTAGATGAAATAGGTCAGCCCGCTGGGGTACCAGGCCAGCAGCGACATGCTCAACGCGACCAGTGCCAGCGCGCAGGCGCGGACATGCGCCCGCGGGGCCACCATGCAGCGGTAATACAGCACCAGGAACAAGGGATAGGTCACCACCGTGGTGGCGATCCAACGCGCGCTCCAGCCTTCGGCATTCCATACCGGCACCACGAACACCCACGCCGACCACAGCAGATGCACGGCATCGACCCACGGCGACTTGCCGCGAAGCATGCTGCGCGCCGCCAATGAATCCGGCGCCGGGGTCAGAAACTGGACGATGCGCTGATGCATGGTGCCGGGCTCGGACGAACGGGGCATGACGGACATCCTACTTCAACCATGGCGGCGCAGTCGGCGCGCCGCCAGCCACAGGAATGCGGCGGCGAAACCGGCCAGCGTCAGCACATGGCCGATCAGCGGCGCATGGTTCAGACCTACCGCCGCCTGGGTCAGCTGGTTGAGGTGATAGCTGGGCCAAATCGGTGCGAACTGCTGCAACGCATGCGGCAGCATCGACAGCGGCAGCCACAGGCCGGACAGGAACGCCATCGGCAGATAGACCAGGTTGAGCAGCCCCGGTGCGCCCTGCCCCTTGAGCAAGGTGCCGACGAACATGCCCAGCGCGCAGAACGGCAGCACGCCGAACGCGCCGGTCGCCAGCAGGGCCAGCATCTGGCTCCACGACAGGGTGACGTGCGCCAGGAAGATGCCGATCGCCAGCAGCAGCGCGATCACCACGCTCGCCGCAATCATGGCCATCACCATCTTGCCCAGCAGGTAAGCACCCGGTGGCATCGGCAACGCGCGCTTGAGGGTGAGCAGGCCGCCGTCGCGCTCGATCGCCAGCGAGACGCCGAAGCCGAACAGCCCTGGTCCGATGATGCCGAATGCACCGTAGCTGGCCAGCAGGTAGCGTGACGCCTCACCGTGGTTCAGCAGCACGCCGAACATCAGATAGAACACCGTCGAGAACAAGGTCATCGGCAGGATGAAGCCGGGCGCGCGCAGGTAGCGCAGGCATTCGCTGCGCATCTCGGCAAGGTAGGCGCCCAGCACGCGCCGGCGCGACATCGGGGGAACGGCCGGCAACGGCATCGACATGACCTCATTCATTTCAGGCAGCCTCGCGTGGCGTTTCGGGCAAGCCGTGTCCGGCTTCGCGGGTGAGTTCGGTAAAGGCTTCGGCCAGGCCGGCGCGCTGCACCTCCAGCTCGCTCAGTTGCGGATCGGCATCGAGCAGGCGGCGTACCACGGCTTCGGCCGCCTCCGTGGTCACATGCAAGCGACCCTGGCGCCGCTCGGCGAGACTGACCGCCGGCCAGCTGCCGACCACATCGGCATCCACCGAGCTGATGCAGCGCACGCGCCGGGTCGCGACGCGTGCGCGCAACGCCTCGACGGTGCCCTCGTGGATCACCCGCCCGCGCGCCACCACACAGACCCGATCGGCCAGCGCCTCGGCCTCTTCCAGGTAATGGGTGGTCAGCAATACCGAGCAACCCTCGCCCAGCAACGCGCGGATCGCCGTCCACAGTCGCTGCCGGGTCTCGATGTCCATGCCCACGGTCGGCTCGTCCAGGAACAGCAGCTCGGGCCGACCGCACAGCGCCAGCGCGAACTGCACCCGCCGCTGCTGGCCGCCGGACAGCTTCGCGTAGGGACGCGCCAGCAGGTCGTCGACGCCGGCCATCCGGGCACTTTCCGCCACGCTGCGCGGCGCCGGGTAATAGCTCGCGGTCAGACGCAGCAATTCGCCCACCCGCAGCGTGCCTGGCAGTTCGGCGTGCTGCAGCATCACGCCGATGCGCCGGCGCGCGCGGACATCCTGGGGATCACGTCCGAACAGCTCGACCGCGCCGGCATCGGCGCGCAGCAAGCCCAGCAGCAGGCTGATCGCGGTGGTCTTGCCGGCACCGTTGGGCCCGAGCAGGGCCAGCAACTCGCCGCGGTGCAATTGCAGGTCGACGCCATCCAGGGCGACCAGGCGACCGTAGCGCTTCTCCACGCCCGCCAACCGGGCCACCACCTGCTCGCAGACATTCATCGACAAAACCCTCCTCGGATGCCTGCAGCTTGAGCATTTCCCGGCCCGTTGCCCATGCGCCGGCGTCAGTCATCGGGGGTGACAGCCGTCATGCCGGGGGTACCGGAGACCCGGCCCGCCGCGTTATGCTGGGCCAATGATCTTGCGCGACCGGCCATGTCCGGGTGCTCCGAAACGGGCTTGTCACGCTGGACCTTGCGGTTTGCAAGGGCTTCCGGCCCACGGCACCACGCGCGGATCGATCGGCCTGCTTCGCGCTGGGTGCGAGGCGCCGACGTCTACGAGGAGAATGTCATGGGTGTGATCAACCAGTTGCGCGAACTGCGCGAATTCGGCGGCAAGCCGCGGACCGTCGGCCTGGACGACGCCACCATCGAGCGCATGGCGGCGAACGATCCGCTGCTTGGCCAGGCGATCGCCGAGGCCGTTGCGCGCCACCGCGAACTGCGCGGCGAACTCGGAGATTTCCTCAAGCTCGACGAGGCCGAGCAACTGGCCAAGGCACAGGCGGGCTTCGTCAATTTCTATCCGGACGACGCGGTCAACCCGTACCTGCCGGCCGCCGCACGCGGGCCGTGGATCGTCACGCTGAAGGGCGCGGTGGTGCACGACAACGGCGGCTACGGCATGCTCGGTTTCGGCCACAACGACGCGGCCATCCTGGCGGCGCTGTCGCGCCCGCAGGTGATGGCCAACGTGATGTCGCCCAGCGTGGCGCAGATGCGCTTCACCGCCGCGCTCGACAAGGAGCTGGGCCACAGCCACGGCAAGAATCCCTACCATCATTACCTGTGCCTCAACTCCGGCTCGGAGTCGGTGTCGCTGGCCTGCCGCATCGCGGACGTCAACGCCAAGGCGATGACCGACGCCGGCGCGCGCCACGCGGGCCGCACGATCAAGCGCCTGGCGGTGAAGGGCGCCTTCCACGGACGCACCGAGGCGCCGGCGCTGTATTCCGACTCCTCGCGCAAGACCTACCAGCAGAACCTGGCCAGCTACCGCCACGAGGACAGCGTGATCACGGTGGCGCCGTATGACGTGGCGCAACTGAAGGCCGTGTTCGCCGATGCCGACAAGCATGGCTGGTTCATCGAGGCCATGTTCCTCGAACCGGTGATGGGCGAGGGCGATCCGGGCCGGGCGGTGACGCCGGAGTTCTACAGCGCCGCGCGCGAACTGACCGAAGCACACGGCACGCTGCTGCTGGTCGATTCCATCCAGGCCGGCCTGCGTGCGCACGGCGTGCTCTCGATCACCGACTACCCCGGTTTCGAGAAGCTCCCCGCACCGGACATGGAAACGTTCTCCAAGGCGCTCAACGCCGGCCAGTATCCGCTGTCGGTGTTGGCAGTGGGCGAGCGCGCCGCCGGCCTGTACCGCAAGGGCATCTACGGCAACACCATGACCGCCAACCCGCGCGCACTGGACGTGGCACTGGCCACCTTGGGCGAATTGACCGACGAGGTGCGGCAGAACATCCGCGAGCGCGGCAAGGAGTTCGTCGACAAGCTCGGCGCGCTCAAGCACGAGCTGGGCGGCCTGATCACCAAGGTGCAGGGCACCGGCCTGCTGTTCTCCTGCGAACTGGCCCCGGAATACAAGTGCTACGGCGCCGGTTCCACCGAGGAATACATGCGCGAACACGGCATCGGCGTGATCCATGGCGGCACCAACTCGCTGCGCTTCACCCCGCACTTCAAGGTCACCAGCGCCGAAGTCGATCTGATCATCGCCCACGTGCGCAAGGCCTTGCTGGAAGGCCCGCGCAAGGCGAAAGCCGAAGCGGCCTGAGCGGCGCGGCCACCCACACCGGCTGCGGTGAAACACCACGTTTCGCCGCAGCTGAATACTTCATGCACGTAAGAACTTGCCGACTGCCCTGACGGCACCTCCCTGCCTAGACTGATCCGGCCGGCAACCGCCGGTCACCCAGGGAGGATTCACCATGTCCATGTCACTGCGCCTGCTCGCCGTCAGCGCCGCCTTCGCCTTCGCCGGCACCGCCTTCGCGGCCAGCCCGGCGACGCCGGCAACCACCAAACCGCACACCGCCCAGCAGCAGCGGATGATCGACTGCAACCACCAGGCCACCGGCAAGAAGGGCGCCGAGCGCAGGGCGTTCATGAGCTCGTGCCTGAGAGGTCATCACGCCGCGGCACCCGCGGCTGCGTCGACCGATACGGTCCAGCACGCGAAGATGAAGAGCTGCAACGCGGACGCCAGGACCAAGGCACTCAAGGGTGCCGAACGTAAAGCGTTCATGAGCTCCTGCCTGAAAGGCACGGCGACCGCCGCCGCGCACTGAGCCTGCACCGCGACGCTGTCCACGCCTACGTGCGTGGACAGCGTCGCTTCGCTAAGCTTCCGGACTGTCGCGCCCGGCGCCGCCACCAGACAGTCCACCGATGAAGATCGTCGAAGTTCGCCACCCGCTGATCCAGCACAAGCTGGGCCTGATGCGCCGCGCCGGCATCAGCACCAAGGAGTTCCGCGAGCTCGCCTCCGAAGTCGCCGCCCTGCTCACCTACGAGGCCACCAAGGACCTGGAGACCGTCGAGGAGGAGATCGAGGGTTGGGCCGGTCCGCTGCGCGTGCATCGGATCAAGGGCCGCAAGATCACCATCGTGCCGGTCCTGCGCGCCGGCCTGGGCATGCTGCCCGGCGTGCTCGACATGATCCCCGCCGCCAAGGTCAGCGTGGTCGGCCTGCAGCGCGACGAACGCACGCTCAAGCCCGTCACCTACTACGAGAAACTCACCGGCCGCATGGACGAGCGCATCGCGCTGATCGTCGACCCCATGCTGGCCACCGCCGGCACCCTGGTCGCCACCGTGGACATGCTCAAGGCCGCCGGTTGCAAACGCATCAAGGGGCTGTTCCTGGTCGCCGCGCCGGAAGGCCTCGAGCGCATCACCGCGACGCACCCCGACATCGAGATCTACACCGCCTCGATCGACCAGCGGCTCAACGAGAACGGCTACATCCTGCCCGGCCTGGGCGACGCCGGCGACAAGATCTTCGGCACCAAGCAGCTGCCCTCCGGCTGAACGGGATCTCGCCGCAGGCGCGGTTTCACAGGATGGTCACGAGGCGCCGCTAGACTCGGCGCGTTCCGGCTGACCGGACGTCAACGGGGGAGACACCATGTACGCAAGACTCGCGCACCGCGGCCTGTGGCTGCTGCTGGCCGGCATCGCCTCGACGTTCGCCGCCCAGGCTGCCGATGTCAGCATCGACCAGTTCCGGGTTCGCGGCCCCGCCGGCGGCAACGACGAATTCATCGAACTGTTCAACGCCGGTCCTGCCGCGATCGACTTGTCCGCATACAAGTTCAACGCCTCCAACGCCAGTGGCACCATCGGCACGCGCCTCACCTTCCCCACCGGCACGCAACTGGCGTCGGGCTGCCACCTGCTGCTGACCAACAGCGCCAGCGGCGGCTACTCCGGCAGCGTGCCGGGCGACCTCACCTACGCCACCGGCGTCACCGACACCGGTGGCCTGGCTCTGCTCGATGCCGACGGCAACATTGTCGACCAGGTGGGCCTCAGCACCGGTTCGGCCTACAAGGCCGGTACACCGCTGGCCTCGCTGGGCAGCAGCAACCTCGACCAGGGCTACCAGCGGCGGCAGACCGCGACCGGCCTGCCGCAAAATACCGGCGACAACAACGCCGACTTTGTCAGGGTCAGTCCCACGGCACCGCACAACGGCACCAGCGCCTGCGTGGCCATGGGTCCGTCGCTGTCGATCGCCGACGCCAGCGTCAGCGTGCACGGCGCCGGCGACGTGGTCATGCCGTTCACCATCACGATGAACGAGCCGGCGCCGAGCGGCGGCACCCGCGTGCACGTGGCCACCGCCGACGGCAGTGCCATCGCGGGCGTGGATTACGAAGCGGTCGACGCCACCCTCACCATCGCCGCGGGTGAAATCCGGGCGAGCTTCAACGTGATCGTGCACGGGCGCACCACGCCGGCTGACGACAAGCGCTTCAGCGCCACGCTCAGCGATCCCGGCGATGGCGTGGCGCTAGGCGATGCCACCGCCACCGGCACCATCCATTACGACATCCCGGTGCCGGCGGAAATCTGGCAGATCAACGGCAGCGGGCAGCAGGCGGCCCTACTCGGCAAGTCGGTGCTGACCTACGGCAACGTGGTCACTGCGGTGGGCCCGCTGGGCTTCACCATGCAGACGCCCGACGCCCGCGCCGACGCCGACCCGCTCACCTCGAACGGCGTGTACGTGTTCACCAACCGCGCGCCGACCGTGCAGGTGGGCGACGCCGTGGACGTGGCTGCACGGGTGGACGACTACTACGGCCTCACCGAGCTGAAGAACCCGACGATCACCGTGGTCGACCGCCACGTGCGCCTGCCGCGCGCCGTCGCGTTCGATCGGCACACGCCTTCGCCCGATCCGGACCATCTCTCCTGCGGCGCCACCAATTTCCAGTGCTTCATGAGCATGCGAGTGCGCATCGACCACGGCATGATCAACACCGGCAACAAGCGCTTCAGCAGCGAACCGTTTGCCGAGGTCAGCATCACCGCGAACGGCCGGCGCTCGCTGCGCCAGCCCGGCGTGGTGTTCGGCGTGCCGGTGCCCGCCGGCGTGGACCTGCCCAACTGGAGCGGCAACCCGGAAGTGTTCAAGATGAACACCGCCGACTTCGGCGCGGTACCGCTGAACACGCCGTTCAACGCCGGCAGCACGTTCCACGCCGAGGGTGTGATCTCCTACGACTTCGGTGCCTACACCTTCATCCCCACGCAGTTCCGGCTGGCGTACGCCGCGCCGATCCCGCGCCCGGTCTCGCCCACCCCGCTGCTGGCGCTGCGCGTCGGCGCGTTCAACATGGAGCGCTTCTGTGACAGCGTGTTCGACACCACCTACACCTGCAGCGGCCGCAGCAAGGAACCCGCGCCGGACGCCGTCGCGCTGAAGACCCGGCGCCTGTCCAGCTACGTCGGCAGCGTGCTGCAACTGCCCGACGTGCTGTCGGTGGAGGAGGTGGAAACCCTGCCGCTGCTGCGCGGGCTGGCCACGCAGATCCTCGCCGACTACGGCGTGGCGTACGACGCCTACCTGCTGCCCGGCCACGATCCCAGCGGCATTGACGTCGGCTTCCTGGTGCGCCGCGACCGCGTGCAGGTGCTCTCGGTGCAGCAGCTCGCCGCCGGCGAGACCTGGGACGACGACGGCCACACCGCCTTCATCCACGACCACCCGCCGCTGCTGCTCACCGCGCAGGCTGGCCGCACGCGCTTCCACGTGATTGCCGTGCACATGAAGGCGCGTTCGAACGTCGACGACGATACCGCCGCCGCCGGGCGTGACCGGGAAAAGCGCTTCCTGCAGGCGAAATCGCTGGCCAGCCAGGTGCAGGCATTGCAGCAAGCCGATCCGCGCATGCCACTGCTGGTGGTGGGCGACTTCAACGCCTACCAGTTCACCGATGGCTGGACCGACGTGGTGAACCTGGTCGCCGGCCGCTACGACGACAGCCAGAACCTGCTCAAGCTCGGCCACAACATCGTGCAGCCGGCGCTGTGGAACGCCGTGAACACGGTGCCGCCCGACGATCGCTACTCGTTCCTGTACACGCAGAACTTCGGCGAGATCCAGGGTTACACCCGGGCCGGCAGCGGCAACCCCGGACGCACCGTGCCGACCTTCCAGGTGCTGGATCACGCCCTGCTCAACGTGCCGGCGCGCATGCGCTTCCTGGACATGCAGTTCGGCCGCGCCGACCTCGACGCGCCGGCGCAGACTGTCGACGACGCCGCCGGCGCCAGCGACTGGACACGGGCGATCGGGGTCTCGGACCACGACGGTTTCGTGGTGGACCTGTTCGTGCCGCTGATCCGCCACCCGCTGCATTGAACGGCAGCGCGCGAAGGCCGGCCGCCACCGGCGGCCTTCGCGCGTCAACCTGACTTCAGCGACCGAAGCGGTCGGTGGCTTCCAGCAACTGGTGCAGGATGCCCGGCTCGAACGCCGAATGGCCGGCGTCCTGCACGATGTGCAGGTCGGCTTCTGGCCAGGCGCGGTGCAGGTCCCACGCGCTACGCAGCGGGCACACCACGTCGTAACGGCCCTGCACGATCACCGCCGGAATGCGGCGGATCCGATCGACGTTGCGCAGCAGCTGGTCGTCGTGTTCGAAGAAGCCGCCGTTGACGAAGTAGTGGCATTCGATGCGGGCGAACGCCAGCGCGAACTCGTCGGCGGCACTCGACTCGATGTGCGACTGGTCCTGCCACAGGAAACTGGTGGCGCCTTCCCACACCGACCAGGCTCGTGCCGCCGCCACGCGCACGGCCGGGTCGTCGCTGGTCAGGCGACGGTGGTAAGCGCTCATCAGGTCGCCGCGCTCCACTTCGGGAATCGCCGCGAGATAGGTTTCCCATGCATCCGGGTACAGCGCGTCGCAGCCCTTCTGGTAGAACCATTCCAGCTCCCAGCGACGCAGCATGAAGATGCCGCGCAGCACCAGTTCGGTGACCTTAGCCGGGTGCGTCTGCGCGTAGGCTAGCGCCAGGGTCGAACCCCACGAGCCGCCGAACACCTGCCAGCGGTCGATGCCCAGGTGCTCGCGCACGCGCTCGATGTCGGCGACCAGGTCCCAAGTGGTGTTCTCGGCGAGTTCGGCATGCGGAGTCGACTGGCCGCAGCCGCGCTGGTCGAACAGCACGATGCGATAGATCGCCGGGTCGAAGAAACGCCGGCACTTCGGGTTGGTGCCGCCGCCCGGGCCGCCGTGCAGGAACACCACCGGCTTGCCATGCGGGTTGCCGCTCTGCTCGTAGTACAGCGTGTGCAGCGGCGATACCGGCAACATGCCGCGGTCGAACGGTTCGATTTCGGGGTACAGCGAACGCAGCGGCGACGACGGCATGACGGCTCCCTCGAATCCACAGACAAGCCGCCAAGATTAGCATGGTGCGGCTTGCCGCCCCTCAGTCGGCGGCGAACAGCTTGCCGGGATTGAGCACGCCGCGCGGGTCGAACACCTTGCGCACGCCGCGCATCAGGGCAATCTCCGCCACGCTGCGGGTGCTCTCCAGATAGGCCCGCTTGACCAGCCCGATGCCGTGTTCGGCCGAGATGCTGCCGCCATGCCGCTTGAGGGTCTCGGCCAGCAGCCGGGTCACGTGTTCACACTGCGTGATGAACGCGTCCTCGGCCATGCCTTCCGGCCGCAGCACGTTGATGTGCAGGTTGCCGTCGCCGATGTGGCCGAACCAGACCACCTCGGCCTGCGGATACTCGCGCGCCAGCAAGACCTGCATCTCGTGCAGAAAGGCGGGCACCGCGCCGACCCGCACCGAGATGTCGTTCTTGTACGGCCGCCGCGGCGCCAGGCTCTCGGTGATGCCTTCGCGCAAGCGCCACAGCGCGGCGGCCTGCGCTTCGCTCTGCGCGATCACGCCGTCGCTCACCCAGCCCTGTTCCAGCGCCTGCCCGAAGGCGGCCAGCGCCGTTTCCTGCTGGTGCTCGTCGGCCGCGTCGAACTCGGTCACGACGTAATACGGATGGTCGCCTTCGATGGCGCGCTGCGCGCCGTGGGCCAGCACGTGCCGCAGCGCGTGGTCGGTGAAGAACTCGAACGCCTGCAGCGACAGCGCCGAACGGAACAACGCAAAGACGCGCATCAGCGCATCCATGTCCGGCAGCGCCAGCAGCATCACCTGCGACGGCGGCGGCGGGTCGGTGAGCTTCAGCGTCGCCTCCACCACGATGCCCAAGGTGCCTTCGGAGCCCACCAGCAACTGGCGGAAATCGTAGCCGCTGGAGTTCTTCACCAGGCCGCGGTTGAGCTCCAGCAGTTCGCCGTTGCCGGCAACCACCTTCAAGCCGGCGATCCATTCGCGCGTGTTGCCGTAGCGGATCACGCGGATGCCACCGGCGTTGGTGGCGATGTTGCCGCCGATCGAACACGAGCCGCGCGCCGCGAAATCGACCGGATAGACCAGGCCGTGCTGGCGCGCCGCATCGTGCACGTGCTGCAGGATCATCCCCGCCTGCACGGTGAGCGTGCGATCGACCGCATCGAAGCCGACGATGCGCTGCATCCGCTCCAGGCTGAGCACCAGTTCGCCGTGCGCCGCCACCGCGCCGCCGGACAAACCCGTGCGCCCGCCCGAAGGCACGATCGCCACCGCCTGCTCGTTGGCCCAGCACACGATCGCCTGCACTTCCTCCACCGACGTCGGCAGCGCGATCGCCAGCGGCGCCGGCGTCCAGCGGCGAGTCCAGTCGCGGCCGTAATGTTCGAGCTCGGCGGCGGCCGTCAGCAGGCGCAGCTCGGGCAGGCGACGGGACAGTTCGGCGAGACGGTCATCGGCCATGGGCGGCTCCGGAGGTATCCGCACAGACTGCCAGCCACGCCGGAGCGCGTCCAGTGTTGCAGTGCGGCAATTCCTCGCCTACTCTGGACCGATCGCCGCCACCGGACACGCCACGAAGATGCAGACCTCCTATCCGCGCCAGGACATCAAGGTATTGCTGCTGGAGGGGGTCAGCGCCAGTGCGGTGGAGGTATTCCACCGGGCCGGCTACAGCCAGGTCGAGCTGCACGCCAAGTCGCTGCCCGAGGACGAACTCAAGGCACGCATCGGCGAAGCCCACATCATCGGCATCCGTTCGCGCACCCAGCTCACCGACGACGTGCTGGCGCACGCCAAGCGGCTGATCGCGGTGGGCTGCTTCTGCATCGGCACCAACCAGGTGAACCTGGGTGCCGCCCGCCTGGCGGGCATACCGGTGTTCAACGCGCCCTACTCCAACACCCGCAGCGTGGCCGAGCTGGTGATCGCCGAAGCGATCATGCTGCTGCGCGGCATTCCGCAGAAGAATGCGCAATGCCACCGCGGCGGCTGGGCGAAATCGGCCAGCGGCAGTTACGAGACGCGCGACAAGGTGCTGGGCATCGTCGGCTACGGCCACATCGGCACCCAGGTCGGCGTGCTCGCCGAGAGCCTGGGCATGCGGGTGATCTTCCACGACATCGAAACCAAGCTGGCGCTGGGCAACGCCCGCGCAGTGTCCAGCCTGGACGAACTGCTGGAGCGCTCGGACGTGGTCACCTTGCACGTGCCCGAAACCCCGGCCACGCAGCTGATGATCCGCGCCGAACAACTGGCGAAAATGCACGCCGGCGCCATGCTGATCAACGCCTCGCGCGGCAGCGTGGTCGACATCGAGGCGCTGGCCGCGGCACTGCGCGAAAAGCGGCTGGCCGGCGCGGCAGTCGACGTGTTCCCGCTCGAGCCCAAGGGCAACGACGACGCCTTCGTCTCGCCGCTGGTGGGCATGGACAACGTGATCCTGACCCCGCACATCGGCGGCAGCACGCTGGAGGCGCAGGACAACATCGGCATCGAGGTGGCCAGCAAGCTGGTGCGCTACAGCGACAACGGCTCCACCCTGTCGGCGGTGAACTTCCCCGAAGTCACCCTGCCCGAACACCCGCACAGCCGCCGCCTGCTGCACATCCACCGCAACGTGCCCGGCACGCTGTCGCGCATCAACGAACTGTTCTCCGCCGGCAACCTCAACATCGACGCCCAGTTCCTGCAGACCGACAGCGAAGTCGGCTACGTGGTGATCGACGTCAGCGCCGACGAAGCCCAGGCCAATGCGCTGAAGGCGCAACTGGCGGCGATTCCGGGGACGTTGCGGAGCCGGGTGTTGTATTAGGCGGGGAATAGGGAATGGGGAATAGGGAATCGGAGAAGCGGGTGCGCTGTCGCTTGGCTCTTCCGATTCCCTATTCCCCATTCCCTATTCCCGGACATGAAAAAGCGCCCAGCGGGCGCTTTTTCATGTCAAAACCACTTGGTCGGGGCGGCCGGATTCGAACCGACGACCCTCTGCCCCCCAGGCAGATGCGCTACCAGGCTGCGCTACGCCCCGACGAAACGGCGATTCTAGCAGCTTGTGGTGCGCTGCCGGAAGCGTGATGTCGCTCAGCGACGCAGCAGCGTCAGCACTTCTTCCAGCTCCATCCGCACTTGGCGCACGATCTGGTGCGACATGCTGGATTCCAGTCGTGCCTGCGGGCCTTCCAGCCGCGCGCGCGCGCCGGTGATGGTGAAGCCCTCGTCGTACAGCAGCGAGCGGATCTGGCGGATCATCAGCACGTCGTGGCGCTGGTAGTAGCGGCGATTGCCGCGGCGCTTGACCGGGTTGAGGGCGGGAAACTCCTGCTCCCAGTAGCGCAGCACGTGGGGCTTCACACCGCACAGCTCGCCCACTTCACCGATGGTGAAATAGCGCTTGGCCGGGATGGCCGGCAGTTCGGTGTTATTCCCTTGATCCAGCATAGCCTTCGACTCTCACCTTGAGTTTCTGCCCCGGTCGGAACGTCACCACCCGCCGCGCGGAGATCGGGATCTCCTCGCCGGTCTTGGGGTTGCGCCCTGGCCGCTGGTTCTTCATGCGCAGGTCGAAATTGCCGAACCCCGACAGCTTCACCTGCTCGCCGTTTTCCAGCGCGCCGCGCACCACCTCGAAGTAGGCATCCACGAATTCCTTGGCCTCACGCTTGTTGAGACCCACGTCGAGGAAAAGCCGCTCGGCCATTTCCGCCTTGGTCAGCGCCATCTCATCCTCGCAGTTTCCCCTGGCATGTCTGCTCCAACGCGTTCACCGCTTCGCGCACCCAGTGATCCGCGTCGTCATCTGTAAGGGTGCGTGAAGCGTCCTGCAAAATCAAGCCCATAGCGAGACTCTTTCGGCCCGCTTCGACGCCTTTGCCGCTGTAGCGGTCGAATAGCCGAAGCTCCCGCAGCCCCGCCCCAAGCGTGCCGCGAACGGTGCGCTCGATCCGTGACCAACTCACGCTTTCCGGCAAATCCATCGCGATGTCGCGGCGCACCGCCGGAAAGCGCGGGATCGGGGTCGCCCGAGGCAGTCGGCGGGCCAGCAGCGGCTCCAGCGCCACCTCCAGCACGTGCACGTCGGGGCCCAGATCGAGCTCCCGCGCCAGCCGGGGATGCAGGGCGCCGAGGTAGCCGATCGTCTCGCCGTCGCGCGCGACGCGGGCGCCACGACCCGGATGCAGCCAGGACGGCAGGGCATCGGCATGGATCGACCAGCGCTCCGGCTCGCCGCCCCAGGCGATCAGCGCGTCCAGGTCGCCCTTGAGATCATGAAAATCGAGCACGCGGGAGGGCTCGCCCCACTGCTCGGCGCGGGCGCTGCCGCAGGCGACGATCGCCAGGCTTGGCGTTTCGACCGGCGGATCGCCGGCCCTGAATACGCGTGCCAGTTCAAACAGCCGCACCCGCCCCTGCTGGCGCGCCCGATTGTGCCGCAACGCCTCGATCAGGCCCGGCAGCAGCGAGGGGCGCATCACCGCCATATCGGCCGACAGCGGATTGGCCAGCGGCACCAGCCGTTCGCTGAACCCCCAGCTCGCCAGCAGGTCGGCGGCCACGAAGGACAGGTTGACTGCCTCGTAATAGCCCCGAGCAGCCAATTGTTCGCGCAGCGCCAGCTCATTGATGCGCGCTTCGGGCTCGATCGCCAGCACCAGCGCGCCGGACGGTGAATGGGTGGGAATCCTGTCGTAGCCGAAGATGCGCGCGACCTCCTCGATCAGGTCCTCTTCGCGCTCGATGTCGAAGCGGCTGCTCGGCGCGGTGACCTGCCAGCCGTCGGCGATCGTTTCCACCTGCATGCCCAGCGCCGTGAAGATGCGCGCCACTTCGGCATCGGCCACGTCCACGCCGAGTACGCGTTTCAGGCGGGCACGGCGCAAGGTCACCGCCGTCGGTTGCGGCAGGTCGGCAGGATTTTCGGCCACCAGGACCGGGCCGGCCTTGCCACCGGCGATCGCCAGCAGCAGTTCGCTGGCGCGCTCCAGCGCGCGACGCGGCAGTTCCGGATCGACACCGCGCTCGAAGCGATGCGAGGCGTCGGTATGCAAGCCGAGTTTGCGCGCGCGGCCCATGATCGCGGCCGGGGCGAAGTGCGCGGACTCCAGGAACACGTTGCGCGTGGTATCGGTGACGCGCGAGTCGTGGCCACCCATCACGCCGGCCACCGCCAGCGCTTTCTTCTCGTCGGCGATCAGCACGAAGCCGTCATCCAGCTTTGCTTCGCTGCCATCGAGCAGCTTCAGCGTTTCGCCGGCGCGCGCATGGCGCACCACGATGTCGCCGTCCAGCGTGTCGTTGTCGAAGGCATGCAGCGGCTGACCCAGTTCCAGCATCACGTAGTTGGTGACGTCGACCACCGCGTTGATCGGGCGCATGCCGGCGCGGCGCAGGCGTTCGGCCAGCCACAGCGGGGTTTTCGCCGCCAGGTCGATGCCTTCGATGATGCGGCCGAGGTAGCGCGGTGCATCCTTGCCCGCCTCCAGCCGGATGCCGCGGCGCGCTTCGCTGCCCACCGGCACGGCTGCCTGCGCGACGGCCTTCACGTGGCTGCCGAACAGCGCGGCCACGTCGTGCGCCAGGCCGACCAGGCCGAGGCAGTCGGGGCGGTTGGGCGTGAGCTTCAGTTCGAAGCTGGCGTCGGGCAGGCCGAGGTAATCAGCCAGCGGCTGGCCTGCCGGCGCATCCAGCGGCAGTTCGAGCAAACCGGAGGCGTCGGCATCGATGCCCAGCTCCTTCGCCGAACACAGCATGCCGAACGACTCGACGCCGCGCAGCTTGGCCGCCTTGATGGTGATGCCGCCCGGCAGCTTCGCACCGACCGTCGCCAGCGGCACCTTGATGCCGACGCGCGCGTTGGGTGCACCGCAGACAATCTGCAGCGACTCGCCCTGCCCCGCATCGACCTTGCACACCTGCAGCCGGTCGGCCTGCGGATGCTTCTCGGCCGCGACGATCTCGGCCACCACCACGCCACCCAGACCCTCGCCCAGCGGTGTGAGCTCTTCCACTTCCAACCCGGCCATGGTCAGCGCGTGAGCCAGTTCGGCACGATCGGCCCGCACATCCACCAGTTCGCGCAGCCAGTTTTCGGAGAATTTCATGGGTTGAATCCGGGAATGGGGAATAGGGAATAGGGAATGGGAAAAGCAAGAACCGCGGCACCGAGGCCGCCTTTACGATTCCCCATTCCCCATTCCCGATTCCCGTTCATGCAAACTGCCTGAGAAACCGCAGGTCGTTCTCGAAGAACGCGCGCAGGTCGGAGACGCCGTAGCGCAGCATGGCGAAGCGCTCCACGCCGAGGCCGAAGGCGAAGCCGGTGTAGCGTTCCGGATCGATGCCGCAGTTCTTCAGCACGTTCGGATGCACCATGCCGCAGCCGAGCACCTCCAGCCAGCGGCTCTGCCCGTCTTCGGTCTCCCAGCGGATGTCGACCTCAGCCGAGGGTTCGGTGAAGGGGAAGTAGCTGGGGCGGAAGCGCATCTCGAAATCGCGCTCGAAGAACGCGCGGATGAACTCGGCCAGGGTGCCCTTGAGGTCGGCGAAGCTGGAGGTCTCGTCGACCAGCAGGCCCTCGATCTGATGGAACATCGGCGAGTGGGTCTGATCCGAATCGCTGCGGTAGACCTTGCCCGGCGCGATGATGCGGATCGGCGGCTGGCGACCGGCCATCGTGCGGATCTGCACCGGCGAGGTATGCGTGCGCAGCAGGCGTCCGTCGCCGAAGTAGAACGTGTCGTGCATCGCGCGCGCCGGGTGGTGCGGCGGGAAGTTCAGTGCCTCGAAGTTGTGCCAGTCGTCCTCGATCTCCGGGCCGTCGGCGCGCTGGTAGCCGAGCCGCGCAAAGATCGACGCGATGCGTTCCAGCGCACGGGTGATCGGATGGATGCCGCCACGCTCGCCGTCGCGGCCGGGCAAGGAGATGTCGATCGCCTCGGAGGCGAGCCGGCGATCGAGCTCGGCCTGTTCCAGCGCGACCTTGCGAGTGGCCAGCGCCTCGACGAGGCGCTCCTTGACGCGGTTCACTTCGGCACCGCGCGCCTTGCGCTGCTCGGGCGCCAGGGTGCCCAGGGTCTTCAGCGCGGCGGTCACGATGCCGCTCTTGCCCAGCAGGCCCACGCGCAGGGACTCCAGGGTGTCCAGCGTGTCGGCTTGTTCGATAGCAGCCAGCGCCTGCGCGGCCTGGCGTTCCAGATCATCCATCGGTGCGGTCCCGGTTCGGACGTGCAAAAACGAAAACGGGGAGGAGGCGTGTGGCCTCCTCCCCGCTTGATTCACATTCTATCGTCGCAAGCGACGATCAAGCAGCCAGGGCGGCCTTCGCCTTGTCAGCGATGGCCCCGAACGCCTTGATGTCGTGTACGGCGATGTCGGCGAGCACCTTGCGATCCACCGTGATGCCGGCCTTGGAGAGGCCATTGATCAGGCGGCTGTAGGACAGCCCGAACATGCGCGCGGCAGCATTGATGCGCACGATCCACAGGGCGCGGAACTGGCGCTTGCGCTGCTTGCGGCCGATGTAGGCGTACTGACCGGCCTTGATGACGGCCTGGTTGGCGACGCGGAAGACTTTGCGACGGGCGTTGTAGTAGCCCTTGGCGCGGCCGATGATGGTCTTGTGACGACGACGAGCGGTGACGCCACGCTTTACACGAGCCATGGTCTATCTCCTCACAAGTACGGCAGCATGCGAGCCACGCCCGGGGCGTCGCACGCCTTGAGGTGGTTCGGGGCGCGAAGACCACGCTTGAGCTTGGTCGACTTCTTGGTCAGGATGTGCGACTTGAACGCGTGGCCGCACTTGATCTTGCCGGATGCGGTCTTGCGAAAACGCTTCGCCGCCGCCCGGTTGGTCTTGATCTTGGGCATGAAATTGCTCCTTTGTGGGTCCGCCCTGCGCGGGCAGCCCGGTTTCTGACTGATCTGGCGGTGATCCGTTGGATCACGCTTTCCGTCCTGCCACGACCGGTGCACGACCCTTCCAGACGGGTCGAACCGGCGATTATACGGAGTTCAACCCCCGGATACCAGTAGGAGCGCACCCTGTGCGCGATGCTCTTCGTCATGTGACGGAAAGCATCGCGCACAGGGTGCGCTCCTGCAGGTCACGCGGCACCTGACGGCGCCGGATTACTTCTTCTTCGGCCCGATCATCATGACCATCTGGCGGCCTTCGAGCCGGGGATAGGACTCGACCTGGCCGTTGTCGCCGACGTCTTCCTGAATCTTCTTCGCCAGGTTCTGGCCGAGATCCTGGTGCGACATCTCGCGGCCACGGAAGCGGATGGTGACCTTGACCTTGTCGCCCTCTTCCAGGAAGCGGAGCATGTTGCGCAGCTTGATCTGGTAGTCGCCCACGTCCGTGACCGGACGGAACTTCACTTCCTTGATCTCGACCTGCTTCTGCTTCTTCTTGGCGGCCTGGGCTTTCTTCTGGGCTTCGAACTTGAACTTGCCGTAATCCATGATGCGGCATACGGGCGGATCGCCATTGGGCTGGATCTCGACCAGATCCATGCCGGCTTCCTGCGCCAGCGCCAATGCTTCGTCACGGCTCAGGATGCCGAGTTGCTCGGAATCCGCGCCAATGACACGCACCCGCGGAACGCGGATTTCCAGGTTGCGACGATTGCCCTTGTTGTCGGTGGTTGCGATACCACGATCCTCCAGAAGAATGGATGAAACAGACCGTTCGGCGCTCAGCGCCGGGTTTCGGTCTCCAGTCGCCCGATGAAATCGGCCAGCGGCATGCTGCCCAGATCCTCGCCGGAACGGGTACGGACAGAAACGGCGCCCGTCTCTTTCTCGCGGTCGCCGACCACGAGCAGATAAGGCACCTTCTGCATCGTATGTTCGCGGATTTTATAGCCGACTTTCTCGTTGCGCAAATCCGATTGTACCCGGAAACCTTTGTCCACAAGGGCTTGCGTGACCTCGCGAACGTAGCCGGCCTGGGCGTCGGTGATGCTGAACACCATCGCCTGCACCGGCGCCAGCCAGGTCGGCAGCAGGCCGGCGTGGTGTTCGATCAGGATGCCGATGAAACGCTCCATGGAGCCCACGATGGCCCGGTGCAGCATCACCGGATGCTGTTTCTGGGAGTGCTCGTCGACGTATTCGGCGCCGAGCCGCTCGGGCATCATGAAATCCACCTGCATGGTGCCGACCTGCCAGTCGCGGCCGATCGAATCGCGCATGTGGTACTCGATCTTGGGGCCGTAGAACGCGCCCTCGCCCGGCAGCTCGGTCCAGCTCACCCCGGCAGCCGCCAGGGCACCGCGCAGCGCGGCCTCGGCCCGGTCCCACACCTCGTCGTCGCCGATGCGCTGGTCCGGGCGCAGGGCCAGGGCCACCTCGATCTTGTCGAAGCCGAAATCGGCATAAACCTGCATCGCCTGCTGGTGGAAGGCAGTGACCTCCGGCTCGATCTGCTCGGGCGTGCAGAAGATGTGGCCGTCGTCCTGGGTGAACGCGCGCACGCGCATGATCCCGTGCAGCGCGCCGGACGGCTCGTTGCGATGGCAACCGCCGAACTCGCCATAGCGCAGCGGCAAATCGCGATAGCTGCGCAGGCCCTCGTTGAAGATCTGCACGTGGCCGGGGCAGTTCATCGGGCGCAGCGCGAAGGTGTGCTTCTCCGACTCGGTGAAGAACATGTTCTCCTTGTAATTGTCCCAGTGCCCGGACTTCTTCCACAGCGACACGTCCAGCACCATCGGGCAGCGCACCTCCTGGTAGCCGCTGCTGCGATACACGCCGCGCATGTACTGCTCGACCTGCTGCCAGATGGCCCAGCCGTTCGGGTGCCAGAACACCATGCCGGGGCTTTCTTCCTGCTGGTGGAACAGGTCCAGCTGCTTGCCGATCTTGCGGTGGTCGCGCTTCTCGGCCTCTTCCAGCTGGAACAGGTAGGCCTTCAGGTCCTTGTCGTTGAGCCAGGCGGTACCGTAGATGCGGCTGAGCATCGCGTTGTTCGAGTCGCCACGCCAGTACGCGCCGGCCACCTTCATCAACTTGAAGGAGTGCAGCTTGCCGGTGTTCGGCACATGCGGGCCGCGGCACAGGTCGGTGAACTCGCCCTGCGAGTACAGCGACAGGTCCTGGTCGGCCGGTATGCCCTCGATGATCTCGGCCTTGTACTCCTCGCCCAGACCGCGGAAGAACGCCACCGCTTCGTCGCGCGATTTCACGCTGCGCGTGACCGGCAACTGCTCGGCCACGATCTTGTGCATTTCCGCCTCGATCTTCGGCAGATCCTCGGGTGTGAACGGGCGCTCGTAGGCGAAGTCGTAGTAGAAGCCGTAGTCGATCACCGGCCCGATGGTGACCTGCGCACCGGGGAACAGTCGCTGCACGGCCTGCCCCATCAGGTGCGCGGTGGAGTGACGCAGGATCTCCAGCGCCTCGGGGCTTTTCTCGGTGACGATCTGCAGGCTGGCGTCATGTTCGATCGGGAAACTGGCATCGACCAGCTTGCCGTCGACCTTGCCGGCCAGGGTCGCCTTGGCCAGGCCGGCGCCGATGGAGGCAGCCACCTCCTGCACGGTGACGGGGTGTTCGAACGGCTTCTTGCTGCCGTCGGGGAGCGTAATTTCAATCATCGCTAAAGCTTCTCTGGAAAAGCAAAAAAGGGCATGACGCCCTTTCTTTGACAAACGAAGGCGTGGTGGCGGTCAGTCGTGGCAGCGCGTAGTCGTCATGTCGCACACTCGGCCGGCGCAAGCGCGGGCCACCTCGTCTCGTGGATGATGCCGAAAGCCTAGTCTAGCCCAGATCGCGCGAGCCGCGGCGAGCCTCAGAACGGCTTGGCCAGCACCAGCCAGATCACCCCCAGCAACAACAGCACCGGCAGCTCGTTGAGCCAGCGCAGCGTGCGCGCCGGCGGCAACGCGATACCCTTTGCGCTGCGCTTGAGCAATCGTCCGGCCCAGGTGAAATAGACCAGCAACAACGCGACCAGGGTCAGCTTGGCGTCGATCCAGTGCATGCCGGAGGCCACGTTCGGCAGGCGCTGCGGAAATACCCGCCAACCCTGCCACAGCACCAGGCCGAACAGGAACGCGATGCCGAACATGTTGTGGCCGAACTTGTACAGCCGGCGCCCCATCAACTGCAGCCGCGCCAGCACCGCCGGCTCGTTCGCCGCTTCGGCCATGTTCACCAGGATGCGCGGCAGGTAGAACACCGTGGCCATCCAGGCGATCACGAACAGCAGGTGCAACGACTTGATCAGCAGATAGGTCATGACGAGTGGGCGTGGCCGCTGCCTCGCGCAGCGGCGGGCATGATAGCGCGAGCGGCCGGCCTCACTCGCGCGCGGGGCCGATCCGCGCCAGCAGCGCCTGCAGCAGGCGCTCCTGGCGTTGCGCATCGAGCGGCGCGTTGGCGCGATCGGTCAGCTGGAAGAAATCCTCGACCCGCTCGCCGAAGGTGGCGATGCGCGCATCGTGCACGCGCACGTCCTCGCCCAGCATCACCTGGGCCACTGCCGCCAGCAGACCCGGCCGGTCGGTTCCCACCAGGGCCATCTGGGTACGGCCGCCCACCGACTGGAAGCTGATCCGCGGCGTCATCTGGAAATGCTTCTGGTGGCGCGACATGCTGCGCTTGCTCGGCTGCACGCCCACCACTTGCGCCAGCGCGCGTTGCAGGCGCTGTTGCAGTTCCTCGGCGCGCGCGGCACTGGCCGGTTGCTGGCTGTCGGTTTCGAGCAGCAGGAAGGTATCCAGCGCCATGCCGGTGGGCGAACTGAGGATGCGCGACTCCATCACCGAAAAGCGCAGGCGGTCCAGCATCGCCGTCACGGTGGCGAACAGGCCATCCCGATCCGGTGTGTAGACGAACAGCTCGGTGCTGCCGCGCACCGACAGCGGTTCCACCGCAACCAGCGGCACCGCACCCTGCGCGCGCAGGATCGCCGCGGTCTGCCAGGCGATCTGCTCGGGGCGATGGCGCAGGAAGCTGAGTTGCGGAAAATCCCCCCACACCTGCCGCACCCGGGCCTCGTCGAAGCCATCCGCCTGCAGCCGCGCCAGCGCCTGCTCGCTGCATTCGCGCACGCGTACGCCCGCATCGCGCGGGAGCTCGACATCGCTGCGCAAGGCATAGCGGGTACTGGTGTAGAGATCGGCCAGCAGGCGATCCTTCCAACTGTTCCATAGCCTGGGGCTGGTGCCGATGATGTCGGCGATGGTAAGCAGATAGAGCTGGTCGAGCTGTTCGCGCTCGCCCACGGCTTCGGCGAACCGGTGCACCACCTCGGGATCGGTGATGTCCTGGCGCTGCGCCGTGGTGCTCATCAGCAGGTGATGGCGCACCAGCCAGGCGACCCTCTCGACGTCTTCGGCAGGAAGCCCGAGGCGCGTGCAGAAGTCCCGTGCATCCTGTTCGCCCAACACCGAATGATCGCCACCCCGGCCTTTGGCGATGTCGTGGAACAACGCCGCCAGCAACAGCACTTCGGGCCTGGCCAGCTTGGCCCAGATCTCGCAACCGAGCGGAAACTCGGCGCGCGCGGCCGGCTCGGCGAAGCGCGCCATGTTGCGCAACACGCGCAAGGTGTGTTCGTCGACGGTGTAGACGTGGAACAGGTCGTACTGCATGCGCCCGAACACCTTGCCGAACGCCGGCAGGATCGCCGCCAGCAGGCCGTGCCGGTTCATCCGCCACAACGCCTCCACCGCCGGCGCACCGCGCCGCAACAGGCGCAGGAACGCGGCCAGCACATCTTCGTCCCGGGCCAGCGCCGCGCCATGGACGTCGGTGGCCTGGTGGATGCGGCGCATGGTGTCGGCGCTGAAGCCCCGCACGCCCGGCTGCTCCAGCCGCGCGATGAAGATCTCCACCAGCGCCGCCGGCCGGCGCATGAACAATTCCGGATCGCGCGCCGCCAGGCGTGCACCGTAACGCACGAAATCGTCGCCCACCGGCTGCTCGGCCGCGGGCGGCTCCAGCATCTCCTCGAAGCGCTCGGCCACCTGCACGCCGAGCCGCTCGACGTGGCTGGCCGCGCGGTAGTAGCCCTGCATGAACTGTTCGACGCCGAGGTTCTTCTCGTGTTCGTCCTGGAACCCCAGGCGCGCGGCCAGCGCCTGCTGGTAATCGAACAGCAGCCGCTCCTCGGCACGCCCTGCCTCCAGATGCAGGGCGTAGCGATAACGGCGCAGCGTCGCCTCGGCCTGCTCCAGTTGCGCCTGCTCGGCCGGATCGAGCAGGCCCTCGGCGACCATCCCCGACAGCCCGTCCGCGTGTGCCAGGCGACGTCCCATCCAGCGCAGCGAGTCAAGCGTACGCAGGCCGCCGGGGCCGTCCTTGAGGTTCGGTTCGAGGTTGTAGGCAGTGTCGTCGTAGCGCGCATGCCGCGCATCGCGCTCGGCCAGCCGGGCGGCGAGGTAGTCGCGCGGCGGCCACAAGGCCGGGTCGTCGACGATGCGCCGCAATTGCGCGTCGAAGGCCGGATCGCCGGCCAGCCGTCGCGCATCGAGCAGGCTGGTGAACACGCTGGCGTCCTGCGCTGCCAGCGCCCGGCATTGCGCCGGTTCGCGCACGGCGTGGCCCACTTTCAGGCCGATGTCCCACAAGGTGGCGAAGAACTGCTCCAGCGCCCGCAGGCGCGCAGGCTCGGGCGCTGTCGCCAGCGCGAGCAGATCCACGTCCGAATACGGAAACAGCAGGCCGCGGCCGAACCCGCCGATGGCGAACAGCGCCGCGCCGGTCACTTCACCGAGGCAGGCCACCCACACATGCGCCACCACCCGCGCGACTGACTCGCCGCGCCGCCGCGCCAGCACACTGGCATCCATGCCATCGCGAAACGCCGTAGCCAACCCGCGATCCACATCCTCCAGCAACTGCCGCAACGCCCGCCGCGCCTCGGCCGAAACGCCGGAGCGCGGCACCGCCGTCGGAAGACGGGGCAATGTCGGCAGTACAACGCTCATCGCTAAGGGAATCGGAAACAGGGAATCGGAAAAGCCAGTCTGCCACGCGACAGCGACATCCGGCTCTTCCGATTCCCTATTCCCAATTCCCTATTCCCTCAATCAGGCATCCGGCCAGGGCGTGAGGATCTCGAAGCCGTCGTCGGTCACCGCCAGCGTGTGTTCCCACTGCGCCGACAGCGAATGGTCCTTGGTCACCACCGTCCAGCCGTCGGGCAGCTGGCGCGTCTGCGCCTTGCCGGCGTTGATCATCGGTTCGATGGTGAAGGTCATGCCCTTCTTCAATTCGACGCCGGTGCCGGGCTTGCCGTAATGCAGCACCTGCGGTTCGTCGTGGTAGACCTTGCCGATGCCGTGGCCGCAATACTCCTTGACCACGCTGAAGCCGGCCGCCTCGGCGTGCTGCTGGATGGCGTGGCCGATATCGCCCAGGGTAGCGCCGGGCCTCACCGCCTCGATGCCACGCATCATCGCCTCGAAGGTGGTGTCGACCAGTCGCCTGGCCAGCACCGACGGCGTGCCCGCGACGTACATGCGGCTGGTATCGCCGTGCCAACCGTCCTTGATCACGGTGACGTCGAGGTTGACGATGTCGCCGTCCTTGAGCACCTTGCTTTCGCTCGGAATGCCGTGGCAGATCACGTGGTTGACCGAGGTGCACAGGGTCTTGGGGAAGCCGTGGTAGCCCACGTTGGCGGGGATCGCCTTCTGCACGTTGACGATGTGCTCATAGGCGCGGCGGTCCAGCTCCTCGGTGGTGACGCCGGGCTTGATGTAATCTTTGAGCATGGCCAGTACTTCGGCAGCCAGCTTGCCGGCGACGCGCATGCCTTCAAGGTCTTGCGGGGATTTCAGGGTAATGGCCATGGGTTCCACTCATGTGGCGACAGAACTCCTTGGAATCCAGAGGCTTGCCGCGCTGCCGGCGTACCGGCTACAATTTCTGGGTTTTGCAGGGCTGATGCCTCCCGGGCGGGAAGCGATCCATGCAAAGCGAGCCGGGATTGTAACCCTCAGCGGTACAACACCCAAACCAACGCCACACACGCATCGGCACCGTCTTCGGGGTGCCGCGCCTTGCCCGCCATTGAAGAATCGGGCCCGTCGCGGTCGAAGCCGGGGATGCGTGGAGGTCCCAACCCCCAGGTTCCTTCTCGAGGGAACCGACAATCGGAGCGACACCCCATGGCACAAGTCACCATGCGTCAGATGCTGGAAGCCGGCGTCCATTTCGGTCACCAGACCCGTTACTGGAACCCCAAGATGGCCCCGTACATCTTCGGCGCCCGCGGCAAGATCCACATCATCAATCTCGAAAAGACCCTGCCGCTGTTCACCGACGCGATGAATTTCCTGTCGGGCCTGGCGCAGAAGCGCGGCACCATCCTGTTCGTCGGCACCAAGCGTTCGGCCCGCGAGCCGTTGGCTGAAGAGGCTGCACGCGCCGGCATGCCGTTCGTCACCTCGCGCTGGCTCGGCGGCATGCTGACCAACTTCCGCACCGTGAAGCAGTCCGTTTCGCGCCTGAAGGAGCTGGAAGCGGCCGAGACCGACGGTTCGTTCGACAAGCTGGTCAAGCACGAAGTGCTGGCCCGTCGTCGCGAGCGCGACAAGCTGCAGGCCTCGCTGGGCGGCATCAAGGACATGAACCGCCTGCCCGACGCGCTGTTCGTGATCGACATCGGCCACGAAGACATCGCCGTGCAGGAAGCCAAGAAGCTGGGCATCCCGGTGATCGCCGTGGTCGACACCAACTACAACCCGGAACTGGTCGACTACGCCATCCCGGGCAATGACGACGCGATCCGCGCGATCCAGCTGTACGCCCGCGCCGCCGCTGACTCCATCCTCGAAGGCAAGGCCGCCGCGCCGGCCGCCGCCCAGGGCGACGGCAACGACTTCGTCGAGCTGGACGAGGAAGGCAACCCGGTGGCCAAGGTCGACCGCCCGCGTCGCGAGGCCGCCCCGCGCAAGTCCGCCCCGCGCCGCGACGGCAGCCGTGGCGCGCGCAGCGAAGGCGCGCCCGCCAAGTAAGCACCATGGCGGCGGTCGCCGACCGCCGCCTGGCTGCCGAGATTATGCGTGACGGCGTTCGTTCGCCGTCGCGCCATCCAAGCATTGGAGAACTACCGATGAGCAATATTTCCGCCCAGATGGTGAAGGAGCTGCGCGAGCGCTCCGGCGCCGGCATGATGGAATGCAAGAAGGCGCTGGTGGAGAACAACGGCGACCTCGACGCCGCCATGGAGTGGCTGCGCAAGTCCGGCCTGGCCAAGGCCGACAAGAAGGCCAGCCGCATCGCCGCCGAAGGCCGCATCGTCACCGACCAGGCCAACGGCAAGGCCGTGCTGGTCGAGATCAACTGCGAAACCGACTTCGTCGGCAAGGACGCGAGCTTCCTGAAGTTCAGCGACAATGTGGCCGAAGTCGCGCTGAAGTCCGGCGCCGCCGACATCGACGCGCTCAAGGCCGCTGCCTACCCCGGCGGCGGCACGGTCGAGGAAGCGGCCAAGGCGCTGGTCGCCACCATCGGCGAGAAGATCGACGTGCGCCGCATGGCCCGCGTCGAGAACCACGGCGTGATCGGCAGCTACATCCACGGCGGTCGCATCGGCGTGCTGGTGTCGCTCAAGGGCGGCTCCGAGGAGCTGGCCAAGGGCATCGCCATGCACGTGGCGGCGATGAACCCGGCGCACATCCGCGCCGAGGACGTCCCGGCCGAGTTCGTCGCCAAGGAAAAGGAAATCGCGCTGAGCCTGATGTCCGAGAAGGACAAGGCCAAGCCGGCCGAGATCCTGGAGAAGATCATCAGCGGCAAGATCCACAAGATCGTTTCCGAAGTCACCCTGCTGGGTCAGCCCTACGTGCTGGACACCAACGTGACGGTGGCCGAGGCGCTGAAGAAGGAAGGCGCCGACGTCATCTCGGTCGCCCGCCTGGCCGTCGGCGAAGGCATCGAGAAGGTGGAAGAGGATTTCGCTGCCGAAGTGATGAAGCAGGCCGGCCTGAGGTAATCGCAGGACGCCCGAACAAGCTGTGCATCGAGCCAGGAGCCGCGGGAAACCGCGGCTCTTTTCGTTTCCGGGTCAGGGCCGGGCAACATTCGCTCATTTCCCGCCTCTCTCCCTCTCATTCATCGTCTGTCGCCCCCGCTCTCCGCTACAATGCGCCGGTTTGCCCCACACAATCCGGAGAGCCCATGAGCGCCCAGCCCAAGTACCACCGCATCCTGCTCAAGCTCTCCGGTGAAGCGCTGATGGGCGAGGCCGATTACGGCATCGACCCGAACGTGATCGGTCGGCTCGCCGACGAAATCATCGAAGTGCGCCGCGCCGGCGTGGAAGTGGGCGTGGTGATCGGCGGCGGCAACATCTTCCGCGGCGCCGGCCTGGCCGCGGCCGGCATGGACCGGGTCACCGGCGACCACATGGGCATGCTCGCCACCGTGATGAACGCGCTGGCGATGGCCGATGCGATCGAGAAGCGCGGCGGCTACGCGCGGGTGATGAGCGCGATCCAGATCCACGACGTGGCCGAGGACTACATCCGCCGCCGCGCCATCCGCCACATCGAGAAGGGCCGCATCGTGCTGTTCGCCGCCGGCACCGGCAATCCGTTCTTCACCACCGATTCGGCCGCCGCGCTGCGCGCGGTGGAAGTCGGCGCCGACCTGCTGCTCAAGGCCACCAAGGTCGACGGCGTCTACAGCGCCGACCCCGCCCGCGACGCGAACGCCACCCGCTACGAGCATTTGAGCTACGAGGAAGTGATCCAGCGCAACCTGCAGGTGATGGACACCGCCGCGATCGCGCTGTGCCGCGATCACGGCATGCCGCTGCGCATCTACGACATGAGCGTGCCCGGCAGCCTCATGCGCATCATGGCCGGCGAGTCGATCGGCACCCTGGTGACCTGAGCCGCCCCGGCCCGCGGGGGCGACGCCCGCCACTGCTATAATCACGCGTTGCCAGATTCACCGGGATACGACACATGCTCAACGACATCAAGACCGATGCCCAGGCCCGCATGGGCAAGAGCATCGAATCGCTCAAGCACGACCTCACGCGTATCCGCACCGGCCGCGCCAGCACCACCCTGGTCGACCACATCAAGGTTTCCTACTACGGCGCGGACATGCCGCTGGCGCAGGTCGCCTCGGTGACGCTGGCCGACGCGCGCACCATCCTCATCACGCCGTGGGAAAAGACCATGGTGGCGCCGATCGAGAAGGCCCTGATGGCGTCGGACATCGGCATCACGCCGACCACCGCCGGCACCGTGATCCGGCTCAACATGCCCGCGCTCACCGAGGAGCGCCGCAAGGAGCTGGCCAAGCTCGTGGGCCACGAAGGCGAGAACGCCAAGATCGCCATCCGCAACGTGCGCCGCGACGCCCTGCAGCAGGTCAAGGACCTGCTCAAGGACAAGCAGATCACCGAGGACGAGGACCGCCGTTTCGACGACGAGATCCAGAAGCTCACCGACCGCGCGGTCAAGGACGTCGATGCCGTGGTCAAGGCCAAGGAAGAGGAGCTGATGGCGCTCTGAGCGCCATCGCATCCCGCATGCCGGCCGCCACGGCTGCCCGGGTTCCCCGCCATGTCGCCATCGTAATGGACGGCAACGGGCGCTGGGCCCGCGCCCGGCACCGCCCGCGCAGCTTCGGCCACAACGCCGGGCGCCGCGCGGTGCGCGAGGTGATCGAAGCCTGCCTGCGCGAAGGCGTGCCGGTGCTGACCCTGTTCGCCTTCTCCAGCGAAAACTGGCAGCGGCCGCAGGACGAGGTCAGCGCGCTGATGAACCTGTTCCTGCGCGCGCTGGACAAGGAGGTGGAGGAACTGCACGGCCACGGCGTGCGCCTGCGCTTCATCGGCGACCTGGACAGCTTCGACGAGCCGCTGCACCAGCGCATGCGCTCGGCGATGGACCGCACCGCCGGCAACACGGCGCTGCAACTGAACATCGCGGTGAGCTACGGCGGCCGCTGGGACATCGTGCAGGCCTGCCGCCACGCCGCCACCGCGGTCGCGCGCGGCGGGCTGCGCGCCGACGAGATCGACGAAGCGCGGCTGGGCCAGTGGATGAGCCTGGCCGAGCTGCCGCCGCTGGACCTGTTCATCCGCACCGGCGGCGAACGCCGCATCAGCAACTTCCTGTTGTGGCAGGTTGCCTACGCCGAGCTGTACTTTACCGATACGTTGTGGCCCGATTTCGACCAGGCTTGCCTGCGCGAGGCCATCGCCGACTACGCTTCGCGCGAGCGCCGCTATGGCCGCACCAGCGCGCAGCTGGCCCCTGCCCCCTAGAGGATTTCCATGCTGCTTCAGCGCATTCTCACCGCCCTGGTGCTCGCGCCGCTGGCGGTCCTGATCGTCCTGCTGCCGCCGACCGGCGTCTTCGGCGCCATCGTCGCGGTGGCCTTCCTGGCGGCATGGTGGGAGTGGGCGCAGTTGAGCGGCCTGCGCGGCCGCGGCCGCGTCTCCTTGCTGCTCGCGGTGGCCGGCGTGTTCGTGCTGCTCTGGCTGGCGCGCGGCAGTGCGTGGCTCGACTGGCTGCTGGTTGCCGGCGTGGCATGGTGGCTGGTGGCCTGCCTGTGGCTGCGCCACTTCGCGTTCGCCGCCGCACCCACCCGCGACAACAGGATGCTCAAGCTGCTCGCCGGGGCGCTGGTGATCTTCCCCGCCTGGGTGGCCCTGGTCAGCATCCACAGCCACACGCCGCACGGCCAGTGGTGGACCTTGCTGGCGCTGATGATCGTGTGGGCCTCGGACATCGGCGCCTACGCCGCCGGCCGCGCCTTCGGCAAGCGCAAGCTGGCACCGCACATCAGCCCGGGCAAGACCTGGGCCGGTGCCTACGGCGCGCTGGTCGCCGGCGTGCTGCTGGCACTGGTCGGTGCCTGGCTGCTCGACGTGCGCGACGGGCGGTTGCTGGCGCTGGCGCTGCTGGCGGCGGCCACCGTGGCCATCTCGATCGTCGGCGACCTGTTCGAAAGCCTGCTCAAGCGGCATGCCCAGGTGAAGGATTCGGGCAGCATCTTTCCCGGCCATGGCGGCCTGATGGACCGGCTGGACAGCGTGTTCGCGGCACTGCCCATCTTCGCCGCCGGCCTGTGGCTGCTGCAGCCGTGACGATGCGCACCGTCGCCGTCCTTGGCGCCACCGGCTCGATCGGCGGCAGCACGCTGGACGTGATCGCCCGCCACCCGGAGCGGTTCCGCGCCAGCGTGCTGACCGCAAACCACCGCGTCGAGGCGCTGGTCGAACTGTGCGTTCGACACCGGCCGGACCTGGCCATCGTCGCCGACCCCGCGCACGAGCGCGAACTGGCCCGGCGCCTGGCCGATGCCGGGGTGCGCTGCGAGGTGGCCAGCGGCCCGGCCGCGCTGGTCGCCGCGGCTGCCGGCCACTTGTGCGACACCGTGGTGGCCGCCATTGTCGGCGCCGCCGGGCTGGAGTCGACCCTGGCCGCCGCGCAGGCCGGCAAGCGCCTGCTGCTGGCCAACAAGGAGTCCATCGTGATGGCCGGGCCGCTGCTGCTGCAGGCGGTCGCGCGCGGCGGCGGGGTGCTGGTGCCAGTCGACTCCGAACACAACGCGCTGTTCCAGTGCCTGCCGGGCGGTCGCCCCGAACTGGCCCGCAGCGGCGTGCGCCGGTTGATCCTGACCGCCTCCGGCGGCCCATTCCGCGGCCGCACTCGCGCCGAGCTGGCCCACGTCACGCCCGACCAGGCGTGCAAGCATCCCAACTGGGTCATGGGCCGCAAGATCTCGGTCGACTCGGCCACCCTGATGAACAAGGGGCTGGAGGTGATCGAGGCGCATCACCTGTTCGGCGCGCCGGTCGAGGCGATCGAGGTAGTGGTGCATCCGCAAAGCCTGATCCACTCGATGGTCGACTACGTCGACGGCTCCGTGCTGGCGCAACTGGGCAACCCGGACATGCGCACCGCGATCGCCCACGCGCTGGCGTGGCCGGAGCGGGTGGAGTCCGGGGTCACCCCGCTCGACCTCGCCGCGTGCGCGCCGCTGCAGTTCGAGGCGCCGGACCTGGCCACCTTCCGCTGCCTGGCGCTGGCCTTCCAGGCGCTGCGCGCCGGCGGCGATGCCCCGACCGTGCTGAGCGCAGCCAACGAGGTGGCGGTGGAGGCCTTCCTCGCGGGCACACTGGCCTTCCTGTCGATCGCCGACGTGGTCGAGGCGGTGCTTGCGGAACTGCCGGCGCAAGCGGTGGTCGATATCCCGACCCTGCTCGAGCGCGACCGGGCGGCCCGCGAGGCGGCCCGGCGCGTACTGTGCAGGGCTTGCTGATATTCTTGTCCCGATGACTTTCCGCTGCGGTACTTGATGACTTCCTTTTTTGGCTCGGTATTCTGGTTGCTGGTCACGCTCGGCGTGCTGGTGACCTTCCATGAGTTCGGCCACTACTGGGTCGCGCGTCGCTGTGGGGTCAAGGTGCTGCGCTTCTCGGTCGGCTTCGGCAAGGCGATCTGGAAGCGCGTGGGCCGCGACGGCACCGAATACTGGATCGCCGCGATCCCGCTGGGCGGCTACGTGAAGATGCTGGACGCACGCGAGGGCGAGGTCGACCCGGCCTTGCGCGACCAGGAATTCACCGGCAAGTCGGTGTGGAAACGCATTGCCATCGTGGCAGCCGGGCCGGGGTTCAACGTGATCTTCACCATCGCCGCGCTGTGGCTGATGTTCATGCTCGGCCGCAGCGACTACGCGCCGATCGTCACCGCCACGCCGCAAAGCATCGCCGCCGAGGCTGGCATCCAGCCGGGCGACCGCATCCTCAGCGTCAACGGGCGCCAGGTCTCCACCTGGAGCGATTCGATGGACGCCATCGGCAACGCCCTGCTGGCGCTGACCCCGCTGCCGCTGACGGTGCGCGATGCCGACGGCCAGACCCGCGAACTGGTGCTGCCGCTAGACCGTCTGCCGGCCGGCCAGCCGATCGACCAGTACTTCGGCAAGCTCGGCTTGCGCCTGGCACCGCCGCCGGCGATCGCCGGCACGGTCAAGCCCGGGCAGCCGGCGGCACTGGGCGGCATCCAGGGCGGCGACCGCATCGTCAGCATCAACGGCCAACCGGTGGGCGATTTCGACAGCCTCGGCAAGCTGGTGCAATCGAGCGCGGCCACGTCGCCGCAACTGTCGATCGGTGTGATGCGCAACGGCCGGCCGCTGACCCTCGCGGTCACCGCGACTTGGGAGTCGCTGGGCGGCCAACCCGCGAAATGGATGCTGGGCGTCGCCCCGCCGCCACCGGAGCCGGCCACCGTGCAGTATTCGCCGGTGCGCGCACTCGGTGCCGCGTTCACCACCACCTGGCGCAACACCCGACAGACCTTCAGCATGATCGGCGAGATGCTCAGCGGGCATGCCTCGACCAAGAACATCTCCAGCGTGATCGGCATCGCCCAGTACGCCAACGCGTCGGCGCAGATGGGGCTGGCGTGGTTCCTGCAGTTCCTGGCGATGGTGTCGCTGAGCCTGGCGATCCTGAACCTGCTGCCGATCCCCGTCCTCGATGGCGGGCACCTGCTGTATTATCTGATCGAATTGGTCAAGGGCAGCCCGGTCAGCGAACAGGCCATGATCATCGGCCAGTACATCGGCCTGATCCTGCTGTTCAGCCTGGTCGGATGGACACTCTTCAACGACATCCAGCGAACCCTGCTGTCGTGATGGGTATCGCCATCGCCCTCGATCACCTGGCGATCCGCCAGACTGTGCCGGCCGTGCTTGCCCGGGCCGATGCGGCCCATGACAAGTCCCGCTGGAATGCAGCGCCCCTTTTCGCGACGGGCTCATCCCCCGCCGCACGCGTTGACGGAGCGGCCGTGCTGGCCGCCCCGTCAAACTAACCCGACGGAACCGACGATGAAGCGTATCGCCGCGCTGATCCTGCTTGCCTCCCTTGCCGCCAACGCCTATGCGTTCGAGCCCTTCGTGATCTCGGACATCCGCATCGACGGCCTCAGCCGCATCGCGGCCGGCACGGTTTACAACTACCTGCCGCTGAACAAGGGCGACCGGCTCACCAATGCCGAGGCGGCGCGCGCCATCCGTGCGCTGTACCAGACCAAGTTCTTCAGCGACGTGGAGCTGGACCGCGACGGCAACATCCTGGTGATCAAGGTGGTTGAGCGGCCGTCCATCGCCAAGCTCAACATCCGCGGCAACAAGGACATCAAGACCGATGACCTGAAGAAGGGCCTCAAGCAGACCGGCATCGCCGAGGGCGAAACCTTCGACCGGCTGGCCATCGACGGCGTGCAGCAGGAGCTGATCCGGCAGTACTACAACCGTGGCAAGTACAACGTGTCGGTGGAGCCGCACGTGACCCGGCTCGACCGCAACCGCGTCGCCATCGACATCGAGATCCGCGAGGGCAAGGCCGCCAAGATCCGCGAGATCAACATCCTCGGCAACCATGCCTACACCGACAAGCAGATCCGCGACGATTTCGAGTCCGGCACGCCGAACTTCATGTCGTGGTACTCCAAGAACGACCAGTATTCGCGCGAGAAGCTTTCCGGCGACCTGGAGAAGCTGCAGTCCTACTACATGAACCGCGGCTACGCGGATTTCGGCGTGGATTCGACCCAGGTCACCATCTCGCCGGACAAGCGCAACATGTACATCGACGCCAGCATCAAGGAAGGCGAAATCTACAAGGTCACCGACGTCAAGCTGCTCGGTGACCTGATCCTGCCGGAGTCGGCGATGCGCCAGCTGGTGTTCGTCAAGGAAGGCGACATCTTCAATCGCGCCGCGATCGAGAACTCCAGCAAGGCGATCAAGGCGGTGCTTTCCAACATCGGTTACGCCTACGCCAAGGTCACCCCGATCCCGAAGCTGGACAAGGACAAGCACACGGTCGACCTGACCATGTACATCGAGCCGGGCCAGCGCGTGTATGTGCGCCGCGTGGTCTTTTCCGGCAACACCAAGACCGAGGACAACGTGCTGCGCCGCGAGATGCGCCAGCTCGAAGGCTCCATGTATTCGCAGGCCGCGATCGACCGCTCCAAGATCCGCCTGCAGCGGCTGGGCTACTTCAAGAAGGTCGACATCGACAAGAAGCTGGTGCCCGGCTCGCAGGACCAGGTGGACGTGACCGTCAAGGTCGAGGAACAGGCCGCCGGCAGCATGCAGTTCGGCATCGGCTACTCGCAGTACGCCGGCATCATCCTCAACGCCTCGCTGAGCCAGAACAACCTGTTCGGCAGCGGCGACAGCTTCTCGGTGAGCGGTTCGCGCAGCACCTATCAGACCAGTTTTGCCGCCAATTACTACAACCCGTACCTGACCGACAACGGCATCGGCATCGGCTACAGCGCCAACTACTCCAAGACCGACTACGGCAACACCGACTACGCCAACTACAGCACCAGCGCCAAGGGCTTCTCCACCTACCTGGGCATCCCGATCACCGAAACCGATGGCGTGCGCGTGGGCCTGGGCATCAGCAGCAACAAGGTCAACCTGATCCCCGGCTTCAGCCCGCTGGAACTGATCGACTACCAGAACCAGCTCGGCAACAAGACCATCCACTCGTGGACCGGCACGCTGGGCTGGAACCACGACACCCGCAACGGCTACTGGGCGCCCACCCGCGGCGGCCTGCTCTCGGCCCAGGCCGACGTCGCCCTGCCCGGTTCCACCGTGCAGTACTGGAAACTCACCGCCGAAGCCAACCATTACTGGCCGATCGGCAAGGGCTTCGTGCTTTACCTGGACGGCCAGGTGGGCTACGGCAAGACCTATGGCAAGAACGGCATCACCGACGACCAGTTCGCCGCGCTCAAGGCGGCCACCGAAGCGCAGCGCGGCAATGGCTACGTGATGCCGGACATGCGCCAGGATTTCCCGTTCTTCGCGAACTTCTCCTCCGGTGGCGTACGCGACGTGCGCGGCTTCCAGGACAACACCCTGGGCCCGCGCGTGTGCATCGACAGCAGCACGCCCGACGCCAGGGGCAACTGCCTGGGCGGTTACTGGGCACAACCGATCGGCGGCTCGTTCAAGGTGCTCGGCACCGCGGAGTTGTATCTGCCGCTGCCGTTCCTGAAGGACATCAACACCGCGCGCGTCTCGCTGTTCACCGACGTGGGCAACGTCTACCGGGACTACCAGAGCTTCGACGCCAGCACCCTGCGCGCCTCCGCGGGCATATCCCTGCACTGGCAGGCGCCGATCGGTCCGCTGATCATCAGCCTGGCCGTGCCGTTCCGCTCGCAACCATCGGACGGCCACTACGAGGAACGCATCCAGTTCACCTTCGGCAGCCAGTTCTGATTATCGGCCGGCGCGGGTGCCGCCACGTGCGGCCATCCCGCGTCCCGGGGGAAAACGCGGCCAGGCCGCGTTTTCTTTTTCGCGACCAGACACGCCGCGCCGTGTGGCGTCACGCCCTACAATGACGCGCATCGCCCGGAGCATGCATGAACCCCATCCACCATTCCGTAGCCGAACTTGCCGAACGCTTCGGCCTCGAGGTGCGCGGTGACGGCGCACGGGTAGTGAGCGGCGTGGGCACGCTCGGCGGTGCCGGCGCCGACGAGTTGAGCTTCCTCTCCAACAGCAGGTACGTCGCGCAACTGCGCACCACCCGCGCCGGCGTGGTGGTGCTGCGCAAGGACAACCTCGCCGACTGCCCCACCACCGCGCTGGTCGCGCGCGATCCCTACGTCGCCTACGCGCGCATCGCCGCGCTGTTCGAGCGCCTGCCCGCGGCTCCCGCCGGCGTGCATCCCAGCGCCGTGGTTGCCGCCTCGGCCCGAGTCAGCCCCGGCGCCAGCATTGGGCCGTGCTGCGTGATCGAGGCAGATGCCGTGATCGAGGACGGTGCCGTGCTCGGGCCGCACTGCATCATCGGCGAAGGTTGCGTGGTGGGCGCGCAGTCGCGGCTGGTGGCCCGGGTCACCCTGGTCACGCGCGTCACCCTGGGCCGCCGCGTGCTGGTGCACCCCGGCGCGGTGATCGGCTCGGACGGCTTCGGCCTGGCCTTCGACACCGACCACTGGATCAAGCTGCCGCAACTCGGCGGCGTGCGCATCGGCGACGACTGCGAGATCGGCGCCAACACCACGATCGATCGCGGCGCGCTGGAGGACACCGTGCTGGAAGAGGACGTGCGGCTGGACAACCTGATCCAGATCGCCCACAACGTGCACGTCGGTGCACACACCGCGATGGCCGGCTGCGCCGCCGTGGCCGGCAGCGCGAAGATCGGCCGCTACTGCATGATTGGCGGGAATGCGGGCGTGCTTGGCCATCTCGAACTGGCCGACCGGGTTACCATTACCGCCAAGAGCCTGGTCACCCATTCGATACGCGAACCCGGCGAGTACTCCTCGGGCGTGCCGCTGCAGGACAATCGCCTGTGGCGCAGGAATGCGGCGCGATTCAAGCATCTGGACGAATACGCGCGCCGCCTGGCGGCGCTGGAAAAGGACAAGAGCGATGACTGAGGAAAATCTCGAAATCACCCTGCCGGTGCAAGTGGATCAGATCCAGCGCCTGCTGCCGCACCGCTATCCGTTTCTGCTTGTCGATCGGGTGGTCGAGGTTGTGCCGGACGTCAGCGCGGTCGCGCTGAAGAACGTCACCATCAACGAGCCGTTCTTCGACGGCCATTTCCCCGGCCACCCCGTGATGCCCGGCGTGCTGATCATCGAGGCGATGGCGCAGGCCGCCGGCCTGCTGACCCAGATCAGCCGCCGCATGAAGGGCGACGCGGGCAGCCCGCTGTTCTACCTGGTCAAGGTCGACAACGCCCGCTTCAGCGCACCGGTGGTGCCGGGCGACCAGTTGCGCCTGGAAGTGAATCTGAAGCGCCTGGTGCGCGGCATGGGCCTGTTCGCCGCGCGCACCACGGTCGACGGCAAGGAAGTGGCAAGCTGCGAACTGATGTGCGCCGCGAGGTCATGAACATGAGCGACGGCTCCCTGATCCACCCCACCGCGCAGGTCGACCCGGGCGCCGTGATCGGCGCCGGCGTGCGTATCGGCGCCTACAGCGTCATCGGCGCGGAAGTGGAGATCGGCGACGGCACGGTGATCGGGCCGCACGTGGTGATCGAGGGCCCGACCCGGCTCGGGCGCGACAACCGCGTCGCCCAGTTCGCCTCGCTGGGCGGCGATCCGCAGGACAAGAAGTTCGCCGGCGAGCGCACCGAGCTGGTCATCGGCGACCGCAACCTGATCCGCGAATTCACCACCATCAACCGTGGCACCGGCGACGGCGGCGGCATTACCCGCCTCGGCGACGACAACTGGGTGCTGGCCTACGTGCACATCGCGCACGACTGCCAGGTCGGCAACCACGTGGTGTTCTCCAACTACTCCGCGCTGGCCGGGCACGTCGTGATCGGCGACTGGACGATCCTGTCCGGCTATTCGGGCGTGCACCAGTTCTGCAAGGTCGGCGCGCATGCCTTCATAGGCATGGGCTGCCTGGTCGGCCACGACGTGCCGCCGTTCGTGATGATGGCCAACGAGCAACAGGGCCGCCCGCGCGGCATCAACAGCGAAGGCCTCAAGCGCCGCGGCTTCGACGCCACCCGCATCGCCGCGATCAAGCGCGCCTATCGCACCCTCTACATGGCCGGCCTCTCGCTGCCCGAGGCCCGCGAGAAACTCGCCGAGCAGGCGCGCGAAAGCGACGACGTACGCGCCATGCTGGAGTTTCTCGACCACAGCGAGCGGTCGTTGGCGCGCTAGCGCGCTGTCGCTGCGCGGGAATCGGGAATGGAGAATCGGGAATGGTTACAAGCCAGAACTCTCACCAGCTCCCTGCGTCGCACATGCGTTGTGCGCCTTCGCTGAAACCATGACTTCGACAGACCTGCCGGAATCCGCGACTCCCGATTTCCTATTCCCTGCTCCCGATTCCCCGCTCGTCGCCATCCTCGCCGGCGAGGATTCCGGCGACCAGCTGGGGGCCGACCTGATCGCTGCCCTGCGCCAACGCTATCCGCAGGCGCGGTTCGTCGGCATCGGCGGCGCGCGGATGCAGCGCGAGGGGTTCGAGTCCTGGTACGACATCCGCGAGCTGTCACTGTTCGGTTTCAGCGAAGTCATCAGCCACCTGCCGCGCCTGCTGCGCCTGCGCCGGTCGCTGGTCGCGCGCCTGAAGCAGGCGAGGCCGGCGGTGGTGATCGGCATCGACGCCCCGGATTTCAACCTCGGCGTGGAACGGCGGCTGAAGGAAGCCGGCGTGCGCACGGTGCACTACGTCAGCCCCTCGGTGTGGGCCTGGCGCGAGAATCGCGCGGAGAAGATCGGCCGCAGCGCGGACCGCGTGTTGTGTCTGTTCCCGATGGAACCGGAAATCTATGCGCGGCACGGCATCGATGCGCGCTTTGTCGGTCATCCGCTGGCCGACCGCTTTGCGCTGGTCGCCGACCGCGTCGGTGCGCGTGAGACGCTGCAATTGCCGCAGCAGGCGCCGGTGCTGGCGGTGCTGCCGGGCAGCCGGATGTCCGAGGTGGATCGGCTGGGCCAGATCTTCCTGGATGCCGCGCAGCGCGTCGCCGCCGCCGTGCCGGGCCTGCGCATCGTGATCCCCGCCGCCAATGCGCGAGTGCACGCGCGACTGCAGGAACTGCTCGCCGGATTGGCGGCCAGCGAACCCGCGCCGTTGCTGCTGGACGGCCACGCGCACGAGGCGATGCTGGCCGCCGACGTGGTGCTGCTGGCCTCCGGCACCGCCACGCTGGAAGCCATGCTGGCCAAGCGGCCGATGGTGGTCGGCTACCGGGTGGCTCCGCTGAGCTATCGCATCGCGCGCGCCCTGAACATGATCAAGACGGACGTCTATTCGCTGCCCAACATCCTGGCGCGCGCCAGCGGACTGGGTCCGGAACCGTGGGTGCCCGAGCTGATGCAGGACGACTGCACCGCCGGGAAACTGGCCGCCGCCACGCTGGCCCTGTTCGGTGACAGCGAGCGGCGCAGCGCGGTCGTCGCCGCCTTCGAATACTTGCACCAGGAGCTGCGCGGAGGCATGACCGGCCACGCCGGCGAACGGGCCGCCGCCGCCGTGGCCGGGCTGATCGACGACGCCGGCCGCACCGATGGTTGAGTTCGTGCTCGACAGCCGCCGCCCGCCGCCGCGCCCGCGCAAGCGCGACGACGGATCGGCTGCCAGCCTGCTGACCGCCGGTGTCGACGAAGCCGGTCGCGGCCCGCTGGCCGGTCCGCTGGCGGTGGCGGCGGTGATCCTCGACCCGGCCCGGCCGATCCGCGGCCTGGACGACTCGAAGAAGCTCAACGAGGCGCGCCGCGAGGCGCTGTTCCCGCTGATACTCGAGCGCGCGCGGGCGTACTGCATCGTGCTGGTCGAGCCGGAGGAAATCGACTCGCTGAACATCTTCCACGCCACCATGGCCGGCATGCGTCGCGCCCTCGCCGGCCTGGCGCCCGCCGCGCAACACGCGCTGATCGACGGCAACAAGCTCCCGCCGGACCTGCCCTGCCCGGCGCGCGCGATCGTCGGCGGCGATGCGCTGGAGCCGGCGATCAGCGCCGCCTCGATCCTGGCCAAGGTCACCCGCGACCGCCTGATGGTGCAACTGGACGCGCTCCATCCCGGCTACGGCTTCGCCCTGCACAAGGGCTACCCCACGCCGGCCCACCTCGCTTCGCTGCAGCGGCTGGGACCCTGCCCGCTGCACCGCCGCAGCTTCGCCCCGGTGCGCCTGCTGCTGGACCAGGGGCGCCTGTTCTGAACCGCGCGTCGCGCGTGGTCGATCGACGAACTCCCGACAACGTCAGAAACGTCGAAAGCGCCCCACTGTCCGCTTCGCGCAAACCCCGCGCAAGTCAATCTTGCCGCTGCTTCCGGTGCCGGGTAGCCTGCACGGACAACGCGCGCAGATTTGCATGACCGCCAGCTTCGCCCACCTCCACCTGCACAGCGAGTATTCGCTGGTCGATTCGACCATCCGCATCAAGGCGCTGGTCGCCGCTTGCGTGCGCGATGGCATCCCGGCGGTGGCGCTGACCGACGAATGCAACATGTTCGCGCTGGTGAAGTTCTACAAGGCCTGCAGCGCGGCCGGGATCAAGGCGATCGGCGGCTGCGACCTGCTGGTCTCGGCGCCGGACGACCCGCGCCCGTGGCGGCTGACCCTGCTGTGCCAGGACCACGACGGCTACCTCAACCTGTCGCGGCTGGTCTCGCGTGCCTGGCAGGAAGGCCAGCACGGCGGCCGCGCGCTGATCGAGGCCGGCTGGCTGCACGACGAGGCCTGCCGGGGGCTGATCGCCCTGCTCGGGCGCGAGAGCGAAGTGGCGCGCATCGCAGTGAACCAGGGCAGCGATGCCGCACTGGCGAAGCTGCGTCCGCTGGCGCGGCTGTTTCCGGATCGGCTCTACCTGGAACTGACCCGCTGCGGCCGCGAGGGCGAGGAGCAATGGAACAACGCGGCCCTGGATCTGGCCGCCGTGCTCGAGCTGCCGGTGCTGGCCAGCAACGACGTGCGCTTCCTCAAGCAGGCCGATTTCGACGCGCACGAGGCGCGCGTGTGCATCCACCAGGGCCGCGTGCTGTCCGACCCCAAGCGTCCGCGCGACTACAGCGACCAGCAGTACCTGAAGACGCCCGAAGAAATGGCCGCGCTGTTCGCGGACCTGCCCGAGGCGCTGGAAAACACCGTCGAGCTGGCCAGGCGCTGCACGCTGGAACTCAAATTCGGCAAGTACTACCTGCCCGACTTCCCCGTGCCGGCGGGCCACGACCTCGACAGCCACATCCGCGAACTGTCGCGGCAAGGCCTGGAACAGCGTCTCGCGCTCGCCCCGCTGGCGGCCGGCCACTCGCGCGCGGATTACGACGCGCGGCTCGAGCGCGAGCTGGACGTCATCGTCAAGATGGGCTTTCCCGGCTACTTTTTGATCGTTGCGGACTTCATCAACTGGGGCAAGCAGCACGGCATTCCGGTGGGCCCGGGCCGCGGTTCCGGCGCCGGCTCGCTGGTCGCCTGGGCGCTGAAGATCACCGATCTCGACCCGCTGCAGTTCGACCTGCTGTTCGAGCGCTTCCTCAACCCCGAACGCGTGTCGATGCCCGATTTCGACATCGACTTCTGCATGGACCGCCGCGACGAGGTGATCGACTACGTCGCGCGCAAGTACGGCCGCGACAAGGTCAGCCAGATCATCACCTACGGCTCGATGGCGGCCAAGGCGGTGCTGCGCGATTCCGGCCGCGTGCTCGGCATGGGTTACGGCCAGGTCGACAAGCTGGCCAAGATGATCCCGCCGCGACCGCTCGACCTGACCCTGTCCGATGCGCTGGGGCTGTCGGAGAAGTCGAAGAAGGAGACCGATCGTGTCGTGCGCGAATTCTGCGACGCCTACGCGCAGGACGAGGACGCCCACGCGCTGATCGACCTGGCGCTGAGCCTGGAAAACCTCACGCGCAACGCCGGCAAGCACGCCGGCGGCGTGGTGATCGCGCCGACCCCGCTCACCGATTTCTCCCCGCTGTACTGCGAAGCCGGCGGCGGCGGCGTGGTCACCCAGTACGACAAGGACGATGTCGAGGCGGTCGGTCTGGTCAAGTTCGACTTCCTCGGCCTGCGCACGCTGACCATCATCGACTGGGCGGTGAAAGCGATCAACGCGCGCCGTGCGAAAACCGGCGAGGCGGCGCTGGACATCTCCGCGTTGCCGCTGGACGACCCGGCGCCGTACGAGCTGCTGAAGAAGGCGCAGACGGTCGCCGTGTTCCAGCTCGAATCCTCCGGCATGCAGCGCATGCTGAAGGATGCGAAACCGGACCGCTTCGAGGACATCATCGCGCTGGTGGCGCTGTACCGCCCCGGCCCGATGGACCTGATCCCCAGCTTCATCGCGCGCAAGCACGGCCGCGAGGAAGTGGAATACCCCGACCCGCGCGTCGAGCCGATCCTGAAAGAGACCTACGGCATCATGGTCTACCAGGAGCAGGTGATGCAGATGGCGCAGATCGTCGGCGGCTATACGCTCGGCGGCGCCGACCTGCTGCGCCGCGCGATGGGCAAGAAGAAAGTCGAGGAGATGGTCAAGCACCGCGCGATCTTCCGCGAGGGTGCGGCGAAGGACGGGCTCAGCGGCGAAAAGGCCGACGCCATCTTCGACCTGATGGAGAAATTCGCCGGCTACGGCTTCAACAAGTCGCACGCCGCCGCCTATGCGCTGGTGTCGTACCAGACCGCGTGGCTGAAGGCGCACTACCCCGCCGAGTTCATGGCCGCGACGATCTCCGCGGACATGGACAACACCGACAAGGTGGTGACCTTCCTCAACGAAGTGCGGGCGCTGGGCATCGCAGTGCAGCCACCGGACGTCAACGCGTCCGAGTACATGTTCGTGGCGGTGGAGCCGAAGGTCGTCCAGTACGGCCTGGGCGCCATCAAGGGCGTCGGCCACGGCGTGTGCGAGGCGATCGTCGCCGAGCGCGCGCACGGGCGCTACACCGACCTGGCCGATTTCTGCCGCCGCATCGACCCGGGCAGGCTCAACCGGCGCGTGCTGGAGGCGCTGATCCTCTCCGGCGCACTGGACGCGCTGGCCGTCAACCGCGCCAGCCTGATGCTGCAACTGCCCGATGCGGTGAAGGCCGCAGAGCAGCACCAGCGCGACCGGCAATCGGGCCAGAACGACATGTTCGGCGCGGCGACGGGTTCGGCCACGCCGGTACTCGAGATCGACCTGCCGACCGCACCGGAATGGCCGCTGGAACAACGCCTGCAGGGCGAGCGCGACACCCTCGGCCATTACCTCTCCGGCCATCCCACCGATCCGTGGAAAGACGAGCTGGCGCAGCTGTCCACCTGCCCGCTGGGCGAGATCGTCGACCGCTACCAGCCGCCGAAACCGCGCCGCAACGACGACGGCAGCGAGAACCGCTTCCGCCGCGGACCGGACACGCCGTGGACCATCGCCGGCATGGTCGCCGCCGTACGCAAGCGCGGCGACAGCGACGCGTTCGTGCGCATCGAGGACGGCGGCGGCGCCATCGAGGCAAGCTTCTTCGGCGAGGTCTACCACCAGGCCGCGCCCCTGCTCACCCGCGGGCAGTTGCTCGTCGTCGACGGCGGCCTGCGCATCGACGAGTTCTCCGGCGGCGGCTTCCAGTTGCGCGCACGCGGTGCCTGCTCGCTCGACGACGCCTGCCGCAAGCACGCGCGCCTGCTGCAGCTGAAGTTGAACGGCATCCACGCGGACTTCGCCGAACAACTGCAACGCACCCTGGCCGGCTACCGCGGCGGCCACGCCAGCGTCACCCTGCACGGCTACCGCAACCGCACCGCGCAAGCGGACCTGGAACTGGGCGAAGCCTGGCGCGTCGACGCCATCCCCGACCTGCTGCGCGCCGTACGCGCGCTGCCCGGCGTGCAGGCCGCGCGCCTGCGCATCGTCAGGCAGCAGGAGTGAAGGGCCGGGATTCGGGATTCGGGATTCGGGAGAGCCTCGCTCGCGGGCCACGACACTTTCGGGGGCGCTGTTCTTTTGCTCGTCATTCCCGCGAAAGCGGGAATCCAGTGACTGACGGCGACCAAGGCCCATGGATTCCCGCTTTCGCGGAAATGACGCCGCGTGGAGGCTGACGAATCTCCGTCCCCGCTCTTACGAATCTCGAATCCCCAATCCCCAATCCCGAATCCCGGCTTTCAGAGCATCGCCCGCGAACGGGCTCCTACGACTTGCCCCGATCCATCATCGCCTTCAGGTCGGCGAACGGATTGCCGGTGGCCGGCGGCGCCTGCTCCACCGCCATCACGCCGCCGCGCACGTGGTCGATGTGCCGCGCATGCTCGTTGTCATGGCAGTACACGCACAGCAATTCCCAATTGCTGCCGTCGGGCGGATTGAAATCGTGATCGTGGTTGCGGTGGTGCACGGTCAGTTCCTGCAGGTTCGCGCGGGTGAACTCGCGCGCGCAGCGGCCGCATACCCACGGATACATCTTCAGCGCCCGCTCGCGATAGCCCAGCTCGCGCTGCTCGGCGGCGCGCCGCGCCTCGGCCACGATACGGTCGAGCTTCGCGTTGTCGATGGGCTTGCTGGGCATGGTGTCAGTCCGGCGGCAGGTGCCTGATGGAGCGGACGATAGCGCAATCGCCGAGCCAGCGACGGGCATCTGTCGACCCGATCACAGCCATACGGCGCCGTTCTCGCCTTTTCCTGCGGAACGGTATACTGGTGCGCTTCCGTGCCATGAACAGCAACGAATGAACCCCAATTTCCTCGATTTCGAACAACCCATCGCCGAACTGGATGCGAAGATCGAGGAGCTTCGCCATACCAGCGACGGCCAGGCGTTCAACATCGACGAGGAAGTGGCGCGCCTGCGGCAGAAGGTGAAGGTGAAGACGGCGGACATCTTCCGCAACCTCAACTCCTGGCAGACCACCCAGCTTTCGCGCCATCCGGCGCGTCCCTACACGCTCGACTACATCGGCGTGATCTGCGAGGAATTCCACGAACTGGCCGGCGACCGCATGTACGCCGAGGACGCCGCCATCGTGGGCGGCCTGGGCCGCATCAACGGCCGGCCGGTGATGATCATCGGCCACCAGAAAGGCCGCGACACCAAGACCAAGGTGCGCCGCAACTTCGGCATGCCGCGCCCCGAGGGTTACCGCAAGGCACTGCGCCTGATGCAGATGGCCGAGCGCTTCGGCCTGCCGCTGCTGACCCTGATCGACACCCCCGGCGCCTACCCCGGCGTCGGCGCCGAGGAACGCGGCCAGAGCGAGGCGATCGCGCGCAACCTGCTGGAGATGGCCGAGCTGAAGGTGCCGATCGTGTGCACCGTGATCGGCGAGGGCGGCTCCGGCGGCGCGCTGGCGATCGGCGTGGGCGACCGCACCAACATGCTGCAGTACTCGACCTATTCGGTGATCTCCCCCGAAGGCTGCGCCTCGATCCTGTGGAAGAGCGCGGACAAGGTGAAGGACGCCGCCGAGGCCCTGGGCATGACCGCTCCGCGCCTGCTCGAACTGGGCCTGGTCGACAAGCTCATCCGCGAACCCCTCGGCGGCGCCCACCGCAACCCGCGCTCGATGGCGATCCGCCTGAAAGCCGTGCTGCTGAACCAGCTCGACGAACTGCAGGCCATGCCGGTCCCCGACCTGCTCGAACAGCGCTACAAGCGGCTGCGCAGTTACGGGGCCTATCAGGAGTAACTCCTCGTCGACACCGTTGTGGCCGATCGTCGGTCATGGCCGGATACCGGTGCCAGATGATGTCCTGTGTCAGGCTCGGTCGGTCTGAGCGCCTGACAACACAAGGATTGCCCATGAGCCGTCAGCAGCTTGCCATCCTGGCCATTTGGCTTTTCCCGGCTTTGGTCATCGCCTCTGCGCCAGTCGTGCAAACGCCGATCACCTCGAAAGCGGCACTCGTCCGCTATCTGCACGACACCCCACCGGGCGCCTCACCATTGGATGATCTGTCGCCAGGCGGGCGGAAGCGGTTTCTCGGACAACTCGACTTCGGCCAACACGGACTGCGCAGCATCCCGCTGGAGGATATGGCCAGCGAACTGACGCATCCGCAGATCGTGCGGCTGCTGGCGCTGTTCGGCGCGGAACAGTACGCCAGCGAGGGACTCACGCCCGCCGAGCAGGCTGCCCGCAAACGCGAGCGCGAGCAGGATGCCGCTGCCAGGGGATGCACCGTCGATACCTGCGCGGAAAGCGACGTGGAAGAGCGCTATGACGAACTCGTCCTGCAAAAAGCCGACTCTTCCCTGCCCGACGCCCGACGCTTCGCCCTTGTCGGCAAGCACTACGACCGACTATTCGACAGCCATCAGACGCCGGAACACTTGCGTTCGGCGAGCTACGTCGATCTGAGGCTGCTCAAGCGCGCCGCTGAAGAAGCCGTGTACTACGTACCCAGCTCAACGCACATCGCCCAGCTGCAGATGGATCTGACCGAGATGCAGCGGCGCAACATGGTGGGCGACAAGGATTTCGCAGGCCTGCATCGGGCGCTGGTCGCCAGCCGCCGTTTCGACGCCGCCAGCAGGCTGGCCAGAAGCCACCCTCACATGGACGCCGACAACGTGCCTGCGTTCCACATGCCAGGCGCATTGCCACCGGGACAACCTACGGCATTGACCGTGGACGCGCAGAACAACACGATGTCGCGCCAGTCTTTCGACCTGACCGCGCCGCTGCGTATCGTGGTGGTTGCCTCGTGCCACTTCTCGAAGGACGCGGCGCGTGCCATCACGACGGATGCGCAATTGCGCCCCATCTTCGCCAGTGATGCGATCTGGCTCGCCAGCCAGAACGAGCACTTCAGTTCAGTCCGTGAGTGGAACCGGGAGTTTCCCGATCAGCCCATCCACCTCGCCTGGCAGGACAGCGAATGGTCGATGCTCGACAGCTGGGCAATGCCCACCTTCTACGTATTCCGCCACGGCCGCCTGGTGAAGAAGTTCAGCGGATGGCAGGACCTGAAGACGCTGAAGCGGTCCCTGCACGAGGCCGGCGTGCTCCATTAGAGACGCGCGCAGCACGATGCGCTCGGCGCGCGCTACCATCATCGTGCCGAACACCTGCGGGAGTCACCATGGCCCACGACAAGCTCGCCGTACTGATCGATGCCGACAATGCCCGCCCGGCGATCGTCGAGGGGTTGATGGCGGAAGTGGCCAAGTACGGCACGGCGCACGTCAAGCGCATCTACGGCGACTGGACCAAGCCGGACTTGAACGGCTGGAAGGACGTGCTGCTGCGGCACTCGATCCAGCCGATCCAGCAGTTCCGTTACACGGTGGGCAAGAACGCCACCGACTCGGCGATGATCATCGACGCGATGGACCTGCTCTACTCGGCGCGCTTCGACGGTTTTTGCATCGTTTCCAGCGACAGCGATTTCACCCGGCTCGCCTCGCGCATCCGCGAATCGGGCCAGACTGTCTACGGCTTCGGCGAGAAAAAGACGCCCGAACCGTTCCGCACCGCCTGCGACAAGTTCATCTACACCGAAGTGCTGGTGCAGGCCACCGAAGCCGAGCCCAGCGCCGGTGTGAAACGCCGCAGCGCCAAGGAACTGCGCGGCGACACGCAGTTGATGAACCTGCTGCGCAACGCCATGGAAGCGGCCTCCGACGACTCCGGCTGGGCCAGTCTCGGCGCAGTCGGCAGCATCATCAGCAAGCAGTCACCGGACTTCGACTCGCGCAACTACGGCTACGCCAAGCTCAGCGGCCTGATCAACGGCATCGGCCTGTTCGATGCCGATGAACGGCAGATCGGCAGCGGCAAGCATCTCTACGTGCGCCCGCGCAGCACGCGCAAGTGACCGACGCGCTGCCGCGCCACCTGCTGGCCGCGCTCACCGCCGCGCCTGCCGCACCGCTGCTGGTGGCGTTCAGCGGCGGACCGGATTCCACTGCCTTGCTGCATGCCCTGGCGCACCTGCCGCAGGCACGTGCGCGCGGGTTGCGCGCCGCACACGTCGATCACGGCTTGCATCCGGACAGCGCGCGCTGGGCGGCGCACTGCGCGCACTTCTGCCAGGCCCTCGCCGTGCCTTGCACGACGGTGCGCGTGGACGTACCGCGCGACGACAGCAAGGGACTGGAGGCCGCCGCGCGGCACGCACGCCATGCCGCGCTGGCCGACCTGCTGCACGACGGCGAGTGGCTGCTGTTCGGCCACCATCGCGACGACCAGGTCGAGACCGTGCTGCTGAAACTGCTGCGCGGCGCAGGGCCGGAAGGGCTGGGCGGCATGCGCGCGCAACGGCCGTTCGGCACCGGCCAGTTGTGGCGTCCGCTGCTGGAACTGCCGCGGGCCACGCTGCTCGACTACGTCGCCGCCCACCGGCTCGACTGCATCGACGACCCTTCCAACGCCGACACCCGGCTCGCGCGCAACCGCCTGCGCCATGAAATCCTGCCGGGCTTGCTGCGGTACTGGCCGCAGGCCAGCGATTCGATCCTGCACAGCGCTGCGCTGAGTCGCGACGCCGCCGACGCGCTGCGCAGTCAATGGCTCCCCATGTTCGATACCCTGCACGACCGCGCCAGCGGCAGCCTCGACCTGCCCGGCTGGCGCACGTTGCTCCCCGCGCTGCGTGAACCCCTGCTTGACCACTGGCTGCACACACGCGGGCTGAGCGCGCCCGGCACGGCGCAGCGACGGCAGATCGAGCGCCAGTGCGATGCGCGTGCCGGCCAGTTGCCGTGCGTGCGCTGGGACGGCACCGAGCTGCACATCTGGAAACAGCGGCTGTGGGCCCTACCGGTCCAGGTACCGATCGACCCCGGCTGGCAACAGGACTGGAACGGCGAACCGCTGGCGCTGCCCGATGGCGGCGAGCTGGCGCTGACGGTGCCTGCGGCCCACCTGACCGAGCCGCTGCAGGTGCGCCTGCGCCAGGGTGGCGAACGCATCCGCCCGACGGGTGACTCGCACACGCGCGAGTTGCGCAACCTGTTCCAGCAGGCGCAGATGCCACCGTGGCAACGCGCCGCTTGTCCGTTGCTGTATGCCGGCGACGAGTTGATTGCAGTGGCCGACCGCTGGATCAGCACCCGCAGTGCCGAACTTTTCGACCGCGCCGGCGCTCAGCCCCGCTGGCGCCCGGGACGCTGATCCGGGTCACTCCGCCGCTCGCGGCACCCCGCGCCGATTGATTCGCACGCCGTGCTGCGCTAGCGTTGCGGGCCATGGCCAAGACCGCTCCCAAGACCGCTGCCGATCCCGCTTCCGCCGTCGATTTCGAACACTCGCTCGACGAACTGGAGCAACTGGTCACCCGCATGGAAGGCGGCGAGCTGAGCCTCGACGAGTCACTTGCTTCATTCGAGCGCGGCATCGGCCTGTTCCGTCATTGCCAGCAGTCGCTGCAACAGGCGGAACTGCGCGTACGCCTGCTGCTGGACCCCGATGCCCCCGACCGCGCCGAACCGTTTGAACCCGAACTCTGAGTCCGCCGAACTCGGCCCCGCCCTGCAGTCGCTGGTCGCCCGCGCCGAGCGCGCGCTGGAACGCTGCCTGCCGCCAGCCGTCCACGCCACCGACCACCTGCGTCGCGCCATGCACTATGCCGTGATGGGCGGCGGCAAGCGGCTGCGCCCGATGCTGGTCTACGCCACCGCCCATGCGCTGGACGAGGATGGCCCGGCGCTGGACACCGCCGCCTGCGCGGTGGAACTGATCCACGCCTACTCGCTGGTACACGACGACCTGCCTGCAATGGACGACGACGCGCTGCGCCGCGGCCGTCCGACCTGCCACGTGGTGTTCGGCGAGGCGATGGCGATCCTCGCCGGCGACGCGCTGCAGGCGTTGGCGTTCGAGTTGCTGGCCGACGCAGACGCCGATGCCATCGACGCCCGCGTGCGCATCGCCATGCTGCAGGCGCTGGGCCGCGCCTGCGGCGCCGATGGCATGGCCGGTGGCCAGGCGCTGGACCTGGCTGCGGTCGGCCAGGCGCTGACGCTGGACGAACTGGAATACATGCACGCCTGCAAGACCGGCGCGCTGATCCGCGCCTCGGTGCGTCTCGGCGCACTGGCCGCCGGCGCGGACGCCGACGCGCTGCAGGCGCTGGACCGTTATGCCAGCGCCGTCGGCCTGGCCTTCCAGGTACGCGACGACATCCTCGACGTGGAAGGTGATTCGGCGGTGATCGGCAAGACCGCCGGCAAGGATGCGGCCGCAGCCAAGCCGACCTTCCCCTCGATCATCGGACTGAATGCCTCGCGCCAGCGACTGGCCGAACTGACCCACGCCGCCCTGGCGGCCATCGCGCCCTGGGGCGAGCGCGCCGCACTGCTGCACGAGCTGGCCCGCTACGCGGCGCACCGGACGCGCTGACTCGCGACAACGAAAAGGCGGCCCGCAGGCCGCCTTTTCGCATCATGCTTCCGGATTACTTGATCAGGCGCAGGGTGAACGGGTAGCGATACGTCACGCCCTCGTTGGCCTTGATCGCCGCAATGATGGTGAACACCAGCCAGCTGATGCCGATGATGAACCACAGCGGGATCGTGATGAACAGGCCGATGCCAAACGTCATCACCGTGATCAGCACGAGCACTACGGCCGCGATCGCCACCGTGATGTTGAAGTTCAGCGCCTCCTTGCCCTGGTCGTTGACGAACGGCATGGTGTCCTTCTTGACCAGCCAGATCACCAGCGGGCCGATGAAGCAGCCCCAAGCGCCGAAGGTACCGGTGAGGATCGCACCAAGCAGCGCGGACAGATGCGCGAACATCGCCCACTGCCTTTCCTCGGCGGGCGGGACGCCGGGTGCCGGGTCGGTTGGCGGGGGCGGGATGACGGATTCGGGTGGAACGCTCATGCGCATCTCCTTCGACGTCGAAGCTTGCCGGCCGCTTGCCGGTCGTGCCGATGCTAGCAAGGCTGGCGTCGCTTTGCCGCAAGAACCTGCCAACCGGGCCGCACCCCGTACAAGGAGCGCACCCTGTGCGCGATGCTCTTGTGCCGGGATTCGGGATTCAGGATTCAGGATTCGGAAGAGCATCGCGCACAGGGTGCGCTCCTGCAAAAACACGCGCGGCTATTCGCCGGCGACGGTCATGCGGTCGAGCAGGATCGAGCCGGTGAGGACCGGCGAGCGCGGATCGACGTCGGCGCCCGTCGCCACGATCCCGGCGAACATGTCGCGCAGGTTGGCGGCGATGGTGATGCCTTCCACCGGGTGCACGATGCGGCCGTGCTCCACCCAGAAACCCGCCGCGCCGCGCGAGTAATCGCCGGTGACGATCGACACGCCCTGCCCCATCACCTCGGTGACCAGCAGCCCGGTGCCCAGGCGCCGCAGCATGCCGGCGAAATCCGACGCCTCGCCATCGCCCGCGCCGGCGGCCACCACCAGGTTGTGCACGCCGCCGGCATTGCCGGTGGATTCCATGCCGAGCTTGCGTGCCGAGTAGCTGCCCAGCATGTAGCGCGCCAGCACGCCGCCTTCGATCAGGGCGCTGTCGCGGGTGGCCACGCCCTCGGCATCGAAGTTGGCCGAGCCCTGGCCGCGAGGCAGGTGCGGCCGCTCGTCGATGTTCAGCCAGGCCGGCATCACCGGCTTGCCGACATGGTCCAGCAGGAAACTCGCGCGCCGATACAGCGAGCCGCCGCTGACCGCCCCGAGCAGGTGCCCGATCAGGCCGCGCGCCAGCTCCGGCGCGAACAGCACCGGGCATTGCCGCGTGGACAGGCCGCGCGCGCCCAGCCGCGCCAGCGTGCGTTCGGCGGCCTTGTCGCCAAGCGCCTTCGCGCTGATGAAATCGCGCGCCGCGCGCACGCTGTCGTACCAGTAATCGCGCTGCATGCCGTCCTCGTCGCCGGCGATCAGCGCCAGCGACAACGCGTGACGGGTGCCGCGCTCGCGGCCGACGAAGCCGTGCGAGTTCGCGTACACGGACAGGCCCTGCCCGGCCTGCACGGAGGCGCCATCGGAGTTGCTGATGCCGGCGTGCGCCCGCCCGGCATCCTCGATCGCGATGCCCAGCTCGATCGCCTGCGTGGTGTCGATGTCCCACGGATGCCACAGGTCCAGGTCGGGGAACGCGGTGGCCATGCGCGCGGCATCGGCCAGCCCGGCAGCGGGGTCGGCCTCGGTGTGGCGCGCGATCGCGCAGGCCTGGTCCAGTGTCGCCTGGATCGAATCGGGATGGAGGTCGGCCGTGCTGGCCGAGCCCTTGCGCTGGCCGAAGTACACCGTGAGCCCGAAGCCGCGATCGCGGGTGTGCTCGACCGTCTCCACCTCGCCCAGGCGCACGTTCACGCTGAGTCCGGTGTCGATGGTCGCTGCCACTTCGGCCTGGCTGGCGCCAGCAATCCGCGCGCGGCGGATCACGTCCTCGGCCAATTCGGCGAGCCGATCCAGTTCCGCTGCACTGCTGTCCCGGCTGACGACGACTTCACTCACGTTGGGTTTTCCTGGGCAAGGGGCGGGTAGAATAGGCGGTTCGCAATCGCCAGAGCGTTCACATGGGGGCGCGGCGGGAGAATGAAAGGAGCCATGAGTCTTCCCGCACCACCTGTCCCGGGCATCTATCGCCACTACAAGGGCCAGCGCTACCGCGTGCTGGGTACCGCGCGGCACAGCGAGACGCTGGAGCTGATGGTGGTCTACCGGGCGCTCTACGGCGAACGTGGACTGTGGGTCCGCCCGGCCGCCATGTTTGCCGAAACCATTGATCTGCATGGCACGCCGACGGCACGCTTTGCCCTGGAGCAGGCTGAGCCGACCGCAATCAACGACGATCCGCCCGCCCCTGCCGGAATGAACCCGTGAGCCCCAGCCGCAGCCGCAACCAGACCGAACTCGACGACCAGGAGTACGGCCCCAGCCGCACCCAGCAGCGCCGCGAGGCGCTCGCCGTGCTGACGCTCGCCGGCCAGCTGGTCGAACTGCCCGCCAGCCGGCTGGCCAGGCTCGACCTGCCCGACGACGTACGCCGCGAGATCGAGATCACCCGCCGCATCACCGCCCACGGCGCCCGCAAGCGCCAGATGGCCTTCCTGGCCAAGGTCATGCGCCGCTTCGGCGAGGAGGATTTCGCCGCCGTGCGCGCCGAACTCGGCGAGAACCGCGAGAAGCAGCGCCAGGACACCGCCGCGATGCATCGCCTCGAGGCGATCCGCGACCGGCTGGTCGACGGCGACGACGCGGCACTGGCCGAACTGATCGCCGAGCACCCGCAGGTCGATCGCCAGCACCTGCGCTCGCTGGTGCGCCAGGCGCGGCTGGAGCGGGAGACGCCGAACAAGCCGCCCCGTGCCTTTCGCGAAATCTTCCAGCTGCTGAAGGAACTGACGCAGGGTGCCGACGCGCCCTGAGCGCGCCCGCACACGCGACGACGCCTTGCGACGCGCGACGATGCCTTCGCACTCGCCGCGGCGGTCATCACCACGCGCCTGCTTCCCGCTCGCCGCGGCCAATTGACGCGTGTACGGCGGCTGACATAGGCTGGCGGTCTTTCCCCACCGCCGCACGAGCCGTCGACCATGAGCCTGGAACTGCACATCACCCTCAGCGATTCCGACCTGCAGCTGTTCGTCGACAGCATCACCGAGGCACGGAAGCAGGTGGACACCGTGGACGCCATCAGCATCGTCGGCGCCGCACGCAAGCTGCTCGAGGAAACCAATCGCGCGGAACTGCCGGACTTCGTCGCCAACCGCCTGAAGCACCTGGACACCATGATCACCATGATCGAGGACGCCGGCTTCGCCCTGCCCGAGGAGGATCGCGACAACGTGCTGGCCGCGCTGGCGTACTTCTCCAGCCAGGATGACGTCCTCCCCGACAACGTTCCCGTCCTGGGCTTCCTCGACGACGCCATCATGATCGAGCTGTGCATGCGCGAGCTGCAGTACGAAATCGAGGCCTACGACGACTTCCGCCACTGGCGCGACAACGAGGCGACCCGTCGCGGCGAAAGCAAGGCCGGCCTGATGCTGAACCGCGTGGAGTGGGCCGAGGTTCGCCGCCAGGAGGCCATCGAACGCATGCACCGCCGCCGCCGCGAGGCCTATGCCGGCGGCAGCTGGGCGCCGGTGCTGTTCAAGGTGCGCTGACATCCGCACCGATGCCATGGACGAAGGGCGCCGCGGCGCCCTTCGTCGTTTCCGTCAACGACAAAGGCCGGCAGTCTCCTGCCGGCCTTTGTCTTGCATCTGGCGCCCGAAGTTGGACTCGAACCAACGACCCCCTGATTAACAGTTCGCTGCTAAATCAACATGTTAGGAAAAGCCTAGCGAAGCCTACCGAAGGGCCGAGAAGCTGAAAGCAGTTTGCAATCAGAAGCTTGGCGAAGTCTGACGAAATGTCAGCGAGCTGAGCGGTGTACCGCTGGTGTACCGAAATCCACGCACTTACCACGTCCAACAACGCGCGATCCCGATCGTACACAACACTCTTCACGAACTAGCCACGACGTAGCCTGACAGCGTTCAAATCCACCACGCGCGACGCAGTGGGGGCGAAGTAACCTTCGGACAGTCCCGCCAGATGCTCAACATCTCCGGGCGACAGCCCAACCCGATCTGGTATCGCCTCCCGTGGCATGACCCCAGACTCAACGATGAGCCCGACGGCTCGCCGCAACAATCGTGGTTGCTCTGGCACCAACTGATCATCCAGCGGTTCCGACTTCCCCCCGAAGCGAGCAGAGCGTCGCTTCCAAAGATTTAGCTGCTCGCGCTCGTCGATCAGCCCCAAAGCTGCGAGACGCATCTGCATCGCCGCAACCGAGGTCTTCCAGCGTGGCTTGAGGGCAAGGAGCGTGTCCAAGGTCGGCATAACCGGGACTTCTGCCGAGAACGTCTCCGCCGGCAACAAAAAGGCACCCGCGAAGTAGTGTGCCTGGCGCTCCATCTCCTTGTGGTTGGCCTGAGCAACATGGGGCGATATGTGCTTGTGCAAAACGATATGCCCCAGCTCGTGCGCAGCGTCGAAGCGGCTGCGGAAACCGTTGGCCTTGTCTGCGTTGAGGAAAACGAACGGACGCTCATTGACTGCACACCAGCTCGAAAGCCCCTCGATGTGCACAACGCCGGTCACCTCGCGCACCACGACTCCCCCCGCGTTCTCGATGGCAAGTACCACGTCGGGAATCGGGCCGAGACCAAGCTTCCATAGGTGACGACATTCCGAAGCTGCAAGCTCAATCTCTTCGTTGGTGATCTCGTCGGGATTCGTGAACTCGCGATCAGGGAACGACACGTCCGGATATTCGACAAATTCTCCGAACTCCGCCGCCAGCTCCTTCGACCAGGCATGACGGGCCGACATCAGCGCGCGCGCCGACTTCAGTGCTGATGCATTGCTCCGAAACAACTGCGGGCTAGCATCGAACTCGGGGAGCGGCCGGAGGAACCAGCTCGGTTGCACATTTACCGCTCGCGCAAGACTGGCCAATGCCTCTGTCTGTGGCTCCTGTTGACCGTTCCGCCACTTACTAATCGACCCCGTAGACACCCCAGCGATTGCAGCCAATTGCACCTGCGAAATACCACGTGCTTCGAGCGCCTGCGCAAGCCGCTCCGGACGAAATCCGCTTACACCTCGTTTCATGGCTGCGAATCTTGCTGCTTCTTGATAGCGGCCTTGAGCTTCGGGCGAGCACCATCCTCCTGCTCGGCAGGCAGCGCGTAGCGGCCCAAGAAGACGTTCAGCGGTTCGTTGAACAAGCGTTCCGACAACGTCGTGTCCAGTACTGCAATCTCGACCGCCAGAGGAAACTCGGGCTGTATCCGCACATCGCTGCTGTAGACCGACACAAGAAAAACAGCGATCTTCGGCCCGCTAGAATGCTCACCGAACAAACCCGGCTGAACCATTCGCTCCAGCCATTGGTTGTGGCTGGCAACGTCAAGTCGACGCTTGCTCCGCTTGGCGTTGTTCCATTTGCTGTGGTGGGTGCAGAACCGACCAATTAGCAGCGGCCCCAGCTCCCCGATGATGATGTCGTTGCCGCGCAACGGATTGTGCTGAACCCCGGCAACGTCCAGCGCAAGCGCGAACTGCTCATTGGAGTGGAAGTGACGCGCCTGTCCCAATACGCTGGGAAGGTGCCCTTCGTGACGCTGTTTACTGTCGCGGTAAGCCCGCGCACCGGCCACCGACAAGCCTTCATCCAGCCCGTGGCAGAGCGTCTTGGGAAGATGCGTGAGCAGAGCTTCGACGATGGTCTTTTCAGCTTGAGAAGTCACAGGCAGCGCTCGCAGCGAGTTTCGTTAAGCGGAAAATACGCCAATATTATTTCCCAATCAAGCTCTGGGCAACACCTTAGTCGACGTGGGCAAACTTGCTCAAGAACCGCATCAGGGCAGACGAAGATCACCTTGCGCTGCGAATCTTGTCGTCGATCTGCCGCGCCACGTTGCGCCCTAGCTCGTCGTCGGAGACGGCCATCAGGAACAGGCATTTCCCGCCGCTGGAATGCTCCCACTGCGCACCGACGTTCTTCTTCTCGCGGGAGTCGTCATTGGTCTTGTACGGCTCGCCCTTGTACTCCACGGCCAGAATCCGGCCGTCTTTCAGCTCGGCGATGAAGTCGGGGTAGAAGTAGTCGGTGGCGGTGGGCAGCCAGAACGAGAACCGCGGCTCCTTCTCCACGTTGCGCACCCACAGCTTCACTTCCGGGTGCACGTCGATGGCCTGGGCACAGGTGAACTCCTCCGCCCACTCGTTCTTGCTCGCGCGCTTCTCGCGCAAGTCGTGGATCACCGGGTAATAGTGCTTCTTGAAGCGGAATCGACCCGAGTAGAACGGCGGTCGGCCGGGGTAGTGGTTGGGCTCGAAGCGGAAGGCGTAGCGGAAGCTGTCGCCCTGCGGCGGCGCGCAGACGAAGCCCGGCAGCGACGTCTGGAACCCCTTGCCGATGGCCAGCTTCCGGCGGCGTTCGATCTCGCGCCGAATCGCCTCCGCCAACACAAAACGTCCGCGCACCAGCGCCGTGAGCGTGAAGCGCCGGTCGGCCTGCAAGTGCCGCAGCACGGCCAGCAACCACTTACGCAGGTCTGCGGCGGAAACGTCCCATTGCCGGCACTCGTTGGCCAGCGTGCGCACCAAGTCGTTTTCGTCCGCGTGCGAGGCGACTTCGTTCAAGTGCAGTTGCGCGCTGTCGGCCACCTCGTAGCGCACTGACTCCTCGGCCAAGTTGATCTCGAACGCGTTGCCGCCCTCGCACACGTTGAAGTCGGCCAGGCTGACCGGCTCGGCGAACAAGTCGAACTGCCCCAGCTCGGCCAGCATGCGCTGCTCGACCGGCTGCAACTCGCCGTCGAAGTCCAGACACAACTGCGGCATGGGCGCAAAGCGCACGCCGCGCGCTGACGGTGCCAGCAAGGCCGCCTGGCGGATGCGCTCGCGCTCGATGGCCTCCTTCACCGCATCCTGTTGCTTGCCGGCGTTGCAACTGGTCAACAAGAAGTCCTCGACCTCCGCGCTCAGCTCGCCGCGCACGATGGCCGTCGCGCCGCCGCTGGTCGGGCGCAGCTCCACGGTATCCCGCAGCTCGGCCGGCACCTCGGTCGCAGGCATCGCCGGCAAGGCCACGATGGCCTCGGCCGGCTTCGGCTCGCTGCCGCTGCTGCCGCCGGTGGTTGGCAACACGCCTTGCGCCGGGGCCAGCGCCTGGGCGGCCTCGTAGCGCTCGAAGCCCATGTTGTTCACCAGCCGGTCGGCCAGCGAGTCGGCCACGCGGGCGAAGCCCTGCGCCACGATGTGCGCATAGGCCTTGCCCATGTCCGCCTGCAGGCGAGGCCGCGCGTAGGGCATGCGCAGCACGCGCCCCAGCAACTGTTCCACGTCCTTCGCGCTGCGGGCGTCCTGCAAGCTGCACAGCACGTAGGCGAACGGGCAGTCCCAGCCCTCCTTCAGCGCCTCCACGGTGATGACGTAGCGCACGGGGCATGCCGGGTCGCTCAACACGACGCCATCCAGCTCTTTTTGGTTGCCGGTGGCCACCGCGATCTGCGCACGGTCGATCTTCTCGCCGTCTGCGCTGGTAAGGTGTTCCAACAGCCTTTCCACCGTCACCTCGCCGTTCTTCGGCTCGGCCTGGAACAGCATCACCGGGCGGATGTAGTCGTTCTCCTTGGCGGCCAACTGCTCCAGCCGGTCGCGGGTGAGGATGGCGTCGCGCACCGCATCCTTCCAGCCGGTCGGGTGCTCCATCAGCACGATGGGCAGCTTAATCATGTCCTCGCGCTGCAGGGCCAGCGCACCGACGTGATACAGCACGTTGCTGTCCTTCGCCGGCGTGGCAGTCAGTTCGATCAGGCAGGCCGGGTGCAGGTTGCGCAGCGTGCGAAACGCCTGCTCGGTGCGGTTGTTGTGCGCCTCGTCCACGATCACGATGGGCCGGCGCAACGTAATCCAGTTGGCGATGGATGTCTTCACCCGGCCCAGGTCGGCCGACGTGAGGTAAGGCTGCGCAGCAATGTCCGCCTCGGTCACCCGATCCAGCCGGTTCTCGTCCTGCGGCGTGAGTCCTTGGAAGTGTGGCGCAAGGCTCTCGTCGAACGAATACACCGTGCGCTGCGCCTTCTCCTTCACGTTGAAGGACTGGATGGTCGCCACCACGACCACGGCTGCACGGCCCACCTCTTGCGGGCCGACCGTGGCCAACTCGTCCAGTGCGCACACGCGCACGCGCTCACCGAAGTACGTCGCCAAGGCCTCGCGGCACGGGTTGCGCGGGCTGGACAGCGCTTCCAGCGTCTGCGCACGGATCGCGTCGGATGGCACCAGCCACAAGGCCACCGGCGCTTCGGTGTCCTGTAGCGCCTTGCCGACCTGCGCCACGGCATGCGCGGCGAGGAAGGTCTTGCCGCCGCCGGTAGGAATGCGCACGCATATCGCCGGCACGTCGCCCAGCGCGTCGCGGCTGTAGACCTGCCGCTGCAGGCTGCCGTCCGCCGCTTCATCTAGCGGTGCGCAGGCTTGCCATGCCGCATCAAGCGTGCCACCGCGCAGCTTGCGGAAGAAGCCATCCAGCGCCGCCAGTGCCTTCTGCTGATAGTCCTTCAGTGCATACATGGCTCAGCGCGCCTTGATGTCGTAGGGGATCTGTTTGAACACGATGCCGGCCTCGCGCAAGCGCGCCTCGCCCAGCAAGGTCTTTTCGCCGTAGATCACACGTGGCCCCTCGTGCGGAAAGTCGGCCTCAAGGTGCGCCAGCACCTTGCTGGTCAGCACATTGCCACCCTGCGGTCGGCGGTCTCCCAAGATGCCGTTGAATAGGAGATAGAAGCCCGTGCCTTGGTACGCGCCAAGGAAAGGTGTGGCGAACGGCTGCCGCGCCGGCTCGCCTGTCTCGAAGTGCCACAGGTACGCCGCCAGCGCTGGGAAGTGCACGCCATCGTGGATGCCGCCTTCGGCGTCGAACACCGGCTCGCCCAGCGTGTAGTAGCGGAAGCCGCCACCACCCTGCCAGTTCACCGCTTCCGAAATGCCGCCTTGCTCGCCCGCGATCACCTTTTCCAGTCGCGGAAGACAATGCGTGCGCGCGTGCTCGCCCATCTCGATGCCGATATAGCGCCGGCCCATCTTGTGAGCGACGGCTGCTGTCGTGCCGGAACCGAGGAAGCTGTCGAGTACGAGGTCGCCTGGGTTGGTAGCGATATGCACAATGCGGTGAATCAGTTGCTCCGGCTTGGGGGTCTCGAACGCAGCCTTCTCGCCGAAAAGCAACTCCATCTCGCGGCTAGCATGCTGATTGAGTCCCGCGTCATCCCACATGGTCGGCGTGGTCATACCTGCCTTTGCTTCATGCAGGAACAGTTTCCTCATTGGCGTCGTCGCCGTACCCTCCACCCCCCAGTACAGCCTCCCGTCGGCTTGCAGGTCGGCCATGTCGGATTGCTTATGCCTCCAACAGGTGCCTTTCCTCGGCCAAACTTCCTGACCTGTATAGGGGTTGGTGATCGGATAGAACAGGCTTTGAACGAAGCGGCCTCCTTTGCCGTTTGCAGTCGTGTCGATTTTTCGGAAGGGGCCGCGAGGATCTGGGCCATTGGGCTCGGCAAAGACGCGGTACTGTGCGTTTGCTTTTTCCGTTCTCTCCATGAGGTTGAAGCTGGCTTCGGCAAGGGTGGCCTTGCCAAGCACGTGCTTAGCTTTACCCCAGACCAGCAAGTGGTCATGAACACTTCCGATCTTGCGATCATTCGGCGCGCCGTCGCGCTTACGCCAGGCGATGCTAGCGACGTAGTTCTGGCGGCCAAAAAGCTCGTCAACCATCACCTTGAAGTAGTGGGCCTCGGCGTCGTCCAGGGTTACCCAAAGTGACCCATCATCGGCCAGCAATTCACGCAGCAGCACTAGGCGCGGGTACATCAGCGACAGCCACTGCGAGTGCTCCAGCTTGTCGTCGTAGTGCTCGAACGCGCTCTGCGTGTTGTACGGCGGGTCGATGAACACGCACTTCACCCGCCCACGGTAGAACGGCAGCAGCGCCTTCAACGCCAGTAGGTTGTCGCCCTGGATCAGTTGATTGTCGGCAGCCGGATCTCCGTGCGCCGATTGCAGTTGCAGCAGGTGATAAGGCACCTCGCTCGCGGCCACGGCGGCCTGCGCCCTATTCACCCAATCGAGTATCGGCATGCGGAGTCCTGGTCAGTCCCTTGCGGGCGGTGCATCAACATCGCCCGCAGCGGCCGTGCCGCGCGGGCATCCCTTCTCACGCGGCCTGGATCAGGAACTCGCTGGCCTTGGCCACCGGCTGCACCTGGCGTGCCTGCCGGCGCAGCTCCACTAGCCCGTAGCGCTCCATCGTCTTCAGGGTGCGCGACAGGTTGCTGGGCGCGCGCCCACTCAGCTCCGCCAGATGGTTCAGCGACTCGGGCTTTTGCTCGCGGATCAGTTTCAGCAGGGCGCGGTTGTCGTCCGACAGCACCTCAGCCAGCGAGCGCATGGAAGTGAACCAGATTTTCGGCTCGCCCGCCGCCGGCTTGCGTTCGCCGCGCGCGATGGCCAGCGCGCGGTCGCGGATGGCTTCCTGCGTGGCGATGCCAATAACGATCTTCTTCATGCCTTTGCCTCCTTCAACACGCGGTCGACCTCGCTAAAGAAATCCTTGAGCAACTGGTCGGCGCTGGTGAACTCGTAGGACACGCCCTTGTCCCGCGCGTGCCGGTGCTTGTGGTCGTAGGCCAGCCGTCGCCCGGCGAACTTGTTGCGCTTCGGCGGCTTCACGGCGTGCGCGTTGTCGTAGCCCAGCAGGCGCGTGCCATGTCGATCATGCAGCGTGAGCGCGTAGCGGACACCGTGCGGCATGTGCGCGTCCGCCGCCACCTCCCATGCCTCGATCTTGATCCAGAACCCGTCGCCCTGGTCGTAGACCTCGCCATGCAGCAACAACAAGTTGTCCAGACTGTGGTCGTGCGTTGCAGCCATGCTATCACCAGATGATATATAACGCCATGCCGGCCGATACCGAGCCGGGGCCATCTGGTCGCATTGTCCGCGATTTCGCCGCGTGGCCGGAATCTCCACCGCCCGCCAACCAGCATGCGCGCATGCGGCTGCCCTGTCCGAAGTCCTCGCCCGTCATAGCCTGAAGGCCAGCCGTGCCGCCGGCAACGCCGGCCCGCAAGGTGCGGCATGGATGCCGCACGGCGCCCCCATCGAAGCGCGCTTGTCGCCTGTAACCCCAAATCTGTTGGGGTAGGTGGCTCACCCCAAATCTGTTGGGGAATGGGGCGACGAACCCGCCCCAACCAGCACGACATGTGATGAATGCCGGCGACAGCCTATCCTGCACTAGCCCAAACCACACGCCATTCCTTGATATTCTCAAATTTTGCCCTGCATCAGCGTGGCTACCCCGACGCGATGGGCAGCCTCAGGAGCCACCGTTACCCCTCATGGGCGCGGGAGTTGTTCAGCGCACTCGCGGGAGTTCTTCATCGTACCCGCCCCGCTTCAGCGCCTTAGCTCTGAGCACGTCATACCGCTTGGTGGCTGAGCCGGTGGAGCTCGTGGGCAACGGCCGACCGGTGGGCAGGCGGTGGGCGACGTGTCGTCCACGGGCTGTCCACCGGGAGCCGCGCAGCGGCTAGGCCGGTATCCGGCAGCGCCGGATTGTCCACAGATCCACGGGCGTGTTCCTGCGAGTGCAGGCATCCCCCAACAAATTCGGGGCACATTGCGTGCCCCTGCACCCGCGACGGCTTCAGCGTAGTGCAGAATCCGGGCGCCAGCCGCTACCGATGCCAAGCTCTCGGAATTCGTCTTCCACGGCTGCCCGGATAGCGGCTTCCATCGCGGGCTTGTTGCGCTCCCAGGCCTTCGCCTTCGCTTCGCTGGCAGCCAGCTCGGCCGCAGTGCGCTTGAGCCGTCCCTCCAGCTTCGCAAGTTCACTGGCCAGAGCGCGCACGTCGTCGGGATCGGTTCCTTCAAGCTCCAAGCGGGTGCGCACCCAGTCGGAAAGCGACAGCCCTGCGCGCCCTGCCTGCTCCCGCAAAGCGCGCTTGAGTTCGGGTGTCACCTGCACCGTAAGGCGTTCCGTCGATGCCTTCATGACCAGACCCCGCCAGAGCGCTCCGCCCCCATCAGCCTTCCGCCTGATCCGACATGACCTGCGTGATGTGGGCGGCCACCGCTTCATCGTGCGTCAGTTCACCCCGGATGACCTTCTCCTGGATCGCCAGGGCTTCGCGGGACGGTTCCCAACCCTCCAGCCCCACGATGGCATTGGCCTGTCGGTAGGCTTCGCGCTTCTCTTGCGCCTGCTCGTTCATGCGTCTTCTCCCATGCCCGTGATTTTGGCTGGCAAATGCATCACGAACCGCTGACCTTGCCGCCCTGTTTCGTTGCCCAGTTCCGTCCGATGTTCTCGCGTATCGCTTGGCGGTACGCCGGATTCAGGATCGTGTTGCCGGCGACCATGTGGTCGAACCGGGTGCCGGTGGACATCATGCCGGACTGCAGGTCACGGCGCGTGCTGGTCGGGTTCAACGTGTTACCCACACCCTTGACCATCCGCGCACCGCCCGTGACGGGCGAGGCCAGGTTGCGCAACGTCACCGCTACCGACGACATACCACCGGCGAGGGCCGACGCGATGTGGTTGGTTTCGTACAGAAGCCAGAACAGGATACCCGCCATCACCGCCATGCAAAGCGCGGTGAAGAGCGTGTTCTGATCGCCTGACGGGTTCACCGACGTGGTGTAAGCGGAGAACGCCGCCACAGCAAAGGCGCACACTGCCGACAACAAGGCCACCCGCAGGATGTAGTTCAGGCACTGCCCGAACCAGCCATCGAAGAACTTGGCGGCAGGTGGCCACATCAGGCACATGATGAACAACGGCCCGATGCCCAGCATGAGGGTCAAGCCAGCTTTGGCAACGATGATCATGGCTCCGGCGGGGAGCATGATGAGCAAGGTGGAAATCGCCACCACGGCGGCATTGATCTCGTCGCTGATCGCGGCTCCGATTTCAGTCACACCACGGCCCGCCGCCTGCTGCTGCAAGCCGGCGGCGATACCCAAGCCCTTGTCCAGCGTTTGATCCAGCGTCTTGTAAACGCTGCCGTCCGCCGTGCCCCCACCGAAGGCCGCTGTCATGCCCTCCTGCAGCCCCTGCATGGTGCCGACTACCCATTGCGAGTAGTTACCGGCGTTGAGCGCGAAGGTGGCAATCAGGGCGAGCTTGGCGCTCTTGACCAAAAATGCCATGAACGGCTCCTGGACGTGCCCCACAATGATCGCGTAGCCCATGCACGCAATGTAGATCCCGGTACAGGCGATGGCGAACGCCGTGAAATCGACGATGACCCGGCTGGAAGTGACGTCGACGAAACTGCGCAGGGCGAAATCCACCGAGTCGCCCATGAATTGGAAGATGACAGGGCCGCTCATGATCGTCAGCCTCCAATCTTCACGCCGACTGGCTTGGGCTGCACGTACCCCCGCCGCTCCGAAGCCACGACCGCATCCGCTTTGCCCGCGTTGACGCAATTCGGCGTCAGCGCAAGCTCGCCGGGGTCAACGTGGCACCGATCCAGCATCGCCTTGCGCTCCGGGGCGTGGGCCTTGTACCACTCGACCGTCTGCACCGGCTCGCTCTGGCTGCATGCTGCAAGCCCGACGATGGCGGTCAGCACAATGGCATGGGTGATCTTCATTTCCGAATCTCCTCGGCGTCGATGATGTGGCCCTTGCGGGCAGGGTCGTTCGCATAGCGCTGGCCTTTTTCCACCAGGCGCCCCAGCTCCACGGCGTCGATAATTCGCAGAGCCGCAAGCGTCCGCAGCGCGGCTTCCCTCATGCCGGCCATGCTGGGTTGGACGAAGCGCTGGCCAGCGTTGAAGTACGCCACTGCACAGCATGCGCAGGTTGAAGCGATGGCCATGAAGGTCACCTGCCAGTCGGCCAGCGGCCCGTCCTGCAGGATCGGCAGCGTGATCCCGAACCAGCCGTGCAAGCTCCAATACCCGGATAGCGCCGCCATCAAGAGCGACACACCATCGAGCGCAATCATGTTGGGCGCGCGCCCGACAACTTCGCCGGCATAGCCCAGTCGGCGAAGCCAGTGCCAGTAGCGCACGATGGCGAGGCTCATCAGCACCGCCGGAATCAGTGTGAGGTAAAGCATGGGTGTCTCCTTGCAAAGTGGGGCCGCCGACTTGCGACGGCGGGTTCAATCACTTCCAGCGGCTGAAATCGACGATGATTCGCTCGGCGATGTAGGGCACGTCGACCAGCTCGTCCATCGCCACTTCGAGCGTGCGGAAGCGGTGCGGTCGGTTGTTGTCGTCGACCACTCGAATCGCCCTGCAATCGTCCATCACCAACATGGTGAAGCCGCGCCAGTAGTCGGCCCGAAGCATGACCTGCACGTCGCCAACCCGTTCGAGCGAGTCGCAATAGTCCGCAAGGTCGCGGTAGTTGAGCGAGATGGTGCGGGGAACCCTTTTCCGTCGGTTCCGTAGGTACACAACGTTGGAGGCACACGCATCAGCGCTCATTCGCCGCCTCCAATTGTCATTTGCAGCGGCGCGGGTTGGACGTAACCACGGCGTGCGGCAGCCTGTACGTTGAGTTCCCGTTGCCGCTGCTGCTGAATTTTGTCCTGCGCGTCGGCCACCATCTGGTAGAGCTGCAGCTTCGTTTGCTCGTTCTGGATGGCGGCTTGCTCCGTAGCAATACGTCCCTGCAGTTCCGCAATCGCCTTCGGGTCTTGCGTCGAATTGATTTGCTGCGTCAGTTGCTCGATCTGATTGAGCCGATCCGTCGCGGTGTTGTAGGCGTCCGTCGCTATGCCTTGATCGAGGGCCGGCTTGGTTGCTTGCTGTTCGCACACGGACTTCTGATCGCTGTTCTGGATCGAGCTACAGGCGTCGTAGATGTGGTTGTCGTCGTAGATCGACTTGGCGGTTCCGGTCAGGCCGGCATAACCGCCCGACTTCACCGAGTCGTACACCTTCTGCCAGTCGGCCGGCAGGTACTGGCGGAAACGTGGATCGTTGAAAATGTCGCCCAGGTTGCGCGAGCCGGTCAGCGCCTCGAACTGCTGCTTCTGCTGCTCCACCTGCAGCTTCAATTGTTCGATCTGCTGGACGAACTTCGCCACGTCTTCGACGTGCGCCATCGCGTTCTGCGTGATGCTGGCTGCGTCGGTCACCGGGATTTGCGCCCATGCCGCCGTGGTCAACGCGAACAGGCCCAGCGCGAGCGCCGGCCGGATTGCAGTGCTGCGAGTCATCGTTCCTTCTCCTCGGGTTTGTCCGCGTTCTCGCGGGGGTTCGGTTCACGCGTCTGCCACGCGCCTTGCTCTTGCTTGTGCTCCTGGCCGCGCTTCATGGCGACTACGGCTTCGCGCGTGGAGAGCGGTGGCGGCATACCTCGAATAAATTCGACGATCTCCAGCGCAAGGCGCCGGTCTTCGCTCCCGGGCGACGCCGCAAGCAAGCGCGCAGCCTCTCCGTAAGCCGCAATCACTCGCTTTCGGCTTTGGCCGATGACCTGCTTCAAAGGGTTCGGGAGCGACTGCTTGCCTTGCAGCTCGTCGGCTACCGCGCGGCGCTGGCCAGCCATCACCGTCGTGGCATGGCCTCGGCGCTCCATCTGGTACACCTGCTGCTGGATACCCTTCCTGACGACGCCACGGGCCACGCGTCGCGTTGCGTTGGCTGCCACGCCCCGCTCCCTGAGCGACTGCGCGAACTCCTCGCGCCAACGTTGCAGGTCGGCCTTGCGTGGATTCAATCTCGTCCCGTCGTCGCCCATCGCCTTGACGCATAGGTGAACGTGCGGATGAGCTTCGTCGGCGTGCTCCGCGAACACATAGGGATGGTTGCCACCAAACTGCCTTGCCGCAAAGTCGCGGGCCGCGCTTTTGACAGCCGCTCGGTCGGTTCCCGGCGGCATCGACAGGACGATGTTGAAAGCTTGCTTGCAGTGGCCCACTTCCGGGATTCCGTACTGGCCGAACTGCCACTCGTCGCGCAGATCGCGCAGGGCTTCCCGCCCCAGCATGACCTCACCGTTCTCGTTCTCAAGCTCGACCTGGCCGTTCCGCGAGATGTAACTGAGATGAGCTGCTACCTGCGGCATACCCTTGCCACCGCCCGAAATCTTGACCATCACCTCCGGAGCCTTGCGTACCGTGCTCACCAGCTTCATGCGGCCCAGCTGCATGCCCTTGCGCGGCACGCTCGCGCCCGGTGAACGGGCGACCTTGGTATGGGTGAGCGTCCGTTTCGCCACGCGCCCGACAACAGCGCGCCGGAAAGACCGCTCGAACCACGCATCAAGCAGGTCGTCGATGCTCTCGCTCACAGCAGCGTCCACCGGTCGATGTTTGCCCGCATCACTCCGGCGACCTGCGCTGCATGCTCCTTGAGGTACGCGGAAAGTTTGCAGATCTCGTCGACACTTGGTGGAACCGCCGCGCCCTCGCCGGCGTTCAAACGTCGCGCGATCTGGTTCAGGTTTCGACCGATCGACAATAGAGCCTTGTTCGACGCGGCAAGGGCGGACAGCTCGACCATGCCGAACTGCGGCTGCTTGGTGAGATGCGCGCGAACGAGGCCAGCGACCCATCGGTTCGGCGACAGGCCTTGCGCATCGGCCAACTTGGAAATCTTCGTCAGCTCGGACTTGGTGAGCCGAAGCTCCATCCGATGCCGAGTGAGGTCGGCCTGGTCGCGGATGATCTGCGCGCTCACGCTGGGCTGCTCCGCCGAAGCAAGGAGGTAGGCGATCACCTGGCGAATGCCCGTGCTCGGGGTTTCACCCTGCCACTTACAGTGCGTGACCCACCGCGGCTTCATGTCGCCGGGAAGGTAGACGCTCAGGATGCTTCCAGTTGCCATCACTTGGCCACCTCGTTCGTGACGTGGAGGACAGCGGCGATCTTTGCGATGTGTGCACGCGCCACTTCCGGGTCGGCGGCGGCTGCCCGCGCGACCTTCACGGGTACTGTGGCCTTCGCACGCTGGGCTGCGACACGGGGCGCACCGACTGGATTGAACTTGCCTTGCGCGTAGCGCTGGACGAGGCCGTAGAACCAACGGCCCGGCGTAGTCTTGATGGTTCCTTGGATCTCCAGTGCCGCCTCCAGCTCGTCCAACAACACCTGGGCATCGGCTGCTGGCACTCCACGGAGAAAACCGATGATCAGCTCCTTGTCCGCGCCTGCAAGGCGACGCGGCACAATCAATGCAGCCGTAGCCGCATTGGAACCTTCGTCCGTGTACGTAGTAGTAGTTTTTTCTACAGAAGGTTCTTCTGTACTTACAGTCCGGTTTTCCGTACTGCCGAAATCCGGCTCTTGGTCAGTCCGCGCGGCCTCAGTCGGAATTCCGGATTCTGGAATACCCCCCGAACTTCCGGGGACATCGGTCACGATCCAGACGGTGCGAATGAAGCGCCCACCGGCACCGCGCTCCCGGCGAATCTCAAGGTATCCACATGCCTGAAGTTCTTTCAGCGCGCTCAGAACGGAGTGCCGTCCGTCGGGGCCCTGCTCAACGAGCCAAGCAACGCGGAGCTGATAACCCTCAGCGAGTGAGAGGAGAACGTGGTGAAGACCACGTGCGCGGTAACTTAGCCGCCGATCCCGGATGACCTCGTTGCCCAGAATGGTGAAGCACCTGGTGCGATGCTGCTGGATGACGACCGTTTCGCTCATGGTCGCAATCAGCCGGCTTCGCCAGTCGCATCGAGTTTCAGCGCATCCACCACCTGCACGGTTCGGAAGTACACCCGCCGCCCAACCCGAACCATCGTTGGCTTGAGCCGACGAGACACATCCCCGTCGGTGTAGAGGGCCACGCGAACGCCATCCGTTGACCGGCCAAGGATTCGAGCAATGTCACCTATCCCCATCAAAGGCCCAAATCGGCCAAGTAAATACTCTTCCGTCGTCATCTTTCCGCAGCCTCGTTTTCGCGACAAAAGAGAGGCTAGACGAAGCAAGTTTGACGATCAACTTTACAAGTTAAACCAGTCACTTACCAAGATTAGGTATTTTGGTAACGGGCATAACCAAGATTATGTATCTTGGCGCAAAAGTTAATGGTGACAACGCAACTTACGCTGCGTCGCGAGCTGTCACCATCACGATATTGAATAGCACAATAGAATTAGCCATTTACAAAATCTTGGTAACGGCCCCGTAAGAACACTTTTGGGCTTCTCCACAACGGAGATTGGATACTGAATGGATGCAAGCCGGGTTCGACGGAAATCCATGAACGCCAAATAAACTCATCGAACAACACGTTTCCCCGACGCCGCATCCAGCTTGCCAACAAGGTCTTCGGCGCGCAGGTGCGTATAGCGCTTGAGCATCTGCATCGACTTGTGACCACTGATTGCCGACACCTCCTGGTCGCTCAGGCCCGCCTCCACCAGCCGGCTGACCGCCTCGTGGCGCAGGTCATGGAAGTGCAAGTCGGCAAGGCCCAAGTCCTTCTTGATGCCGTTCCACACCTTCTTGTAGTTGTACGGGTGGCGTTGCCCATCGCGCCCCGGTTCGCCGAAGAACAACAGGCTGCAGTCGCGCGGCCGCAGCGAGTAGGTAAGAACCGCCTGGAAGACCTTCGTCGCAGCTCGGGTCAGCGGTACCGTGCGCGCGGAATCGTTCTTGGTGTCCGACAGCCGGACGATGCGGCGCTTGATGTCCACCTGGGCGCGATGCAGCCCAAGAATCTCGCCGGAACGCATGCCAGTCTCCACGGCGATGCGCACGATCCACCCCAGCATCGGGTTCGAGTGGGCGTCCACGGCAGCCATCAACGCATGCTCCTCGGCCTCGCTCAGGCGCCGATCGCGCCCTTCGGCTGGCTTGGGCTTGCGCACGAGCGCGACCGGGTTCTGCGCCAAGCCAAGCCGCCATTCCCGGATAGCCGTCGTGAACAGGTGGCCAAGTAAGGCAAGTTCAAGGCGTACGGTCGAAGCGGACAGCAGGCGGGGTGCCGCGCCCTTGGACTTGGCTGCCGGCTGCAGCGGCGTCACCAGCCGTTCGTCTCGATAGCGCGCAACCAGGTCGGGCGTGATGGCCGCGAGGGAATACTTGCCGAAGAAGGCGCGTAGCGGCTTCGCCCGCTCGATCTCGGTTTGCTGGGTGGTTGGTTTCTTGGTCGGCGTGACTTCGGATAGATAGCGATCCAGCGCGCTGGCCAGCGTCAGGCGCTCCGATGCACCACGCTCGATGTACACGCCGCGCACCATCTCGTCCTCGGTGCGGCGCGCCCAGTCCTTGGCGTCGCGCTGAGTGCGGAAAGTTTTGGCCGTGGTCGGCCATCCCTGCTTGCGGATGACAGCCTTCCACGTGTCCGAAGGCGTTCGCACAATCGTTGCCATGAGGCGCTCCAGTCTCGTTGGTGTACCGAAACTGTACCTCTGGGCAAATCACGGAGTCGAACGCTAGCAGGCGGAAATTTCTGGCGATGCTAGAAAAACAAAGGCCAGCAATGACTTGCTGGCCTCTGAAAGATGGCGCCCGAAGTTGGACTCGAACCAACGACCCCCTGATTAACAGTCAAGTGCTCTAACCAGCTGAGCTATTCGGGCGGGAGCTGCGTAGTTTGTCGACGCGGTGGCGTACTGTCAAGCCGTCGACTGCCTGATCCGCCGGCGATTCAGTGGGTGATCACGCGATAGCAGGGCACGTACGCCGAGCCGCCGGGCAACTTCATGCGGTGCTGTTCGACGAAGGCCTGCAGCAGTTGGTCCAGCGCGCGCATGATGTCGGCATCCCCGTCGATGGCGAAGGGTCCGTCCCGCTCGATCGCCTGCACACCCTCCTCCTTCACGTTGCCGGCGACGATGCCGGAGAACGCCCGCCGCAGGTCGGCGGCCAGTTCGTGCCGGGGGCGGTCGTGATGGATCTGCAGCGCGCGCATGGCCTCGTGGGTGGGCCGGAATGGCTGCTGGAATTCCAGCGGAATCTGCAGTGCCCAGTTGAAGAAGAACGCATCCTTGGTGTCGAGCCGGTTGTGGCGCACCTTCTCCAGCCCCTTGACCATCGTGCGCGCCACCACCTGCGGGTCGTCGACGATGATCTGGTAATACCGCGCGACCTCGTCGCCCAGGGTCAGCCGCAGGAAGCGGTCGATCTGCTCGAAATAGGCGGCTGACTGGCGAGGGCCGGTGAAGATCAGCGGAAACGGCGTGCTGGCGTTGTCCGGATGCAGCAGGATGCCGAGCAGGTAGAGGATCTCCTCGGCCGTGCCGACGCCGCCGGGAAACACGATGATGCCGTGCCCCAGGCGCACGAACGCCTCCAGGCGCTTCTCGATGTCCGGCATGATCACCAGGTGGTTGACGATCGGGTTCGGCGACTCGGCCGCGATGATGCCCGGCTCGGTGACGCCGATGTAGCGGTTGTGCCGGCGTCGCTGCTTGGCGTGCGAGATCGTGGCGCCCTTCATCGGCCCCTTCATCGCGCCCGGCCCGCAGCCGGTGCAGATGTCCAGCCCGCGCAGGCCGAGCTGGTAGCCGACCAGCTTGGAGTAGTCGTACTCCTCGCGCGAGATCGAATGGCCGCCCCAGCACACCACCAGGTTCGGGTCGACCTGCGGTTTCAGGATGCGCGCGTTGCGCAGGATCTCGAACACGCCCTGGGTCAGCGCATCGGACGTACCCAGATCGAGCCCGATCTGTTCCAGTTGGGTCGATACATAGACGATGTCGCGCACCACCGCGACCAGCAGCTCGTTGATGCCGCGGATGATCTCGCCATCGACGAACGCCTGCGCCGGCGCGTTCGATAGTTCGATCTTCATGCCGCGATCCTGCTGCAGCACCTGGATGTCGAAATCGGGGTACTGCTCCAGCATCGCGCGCGGATCGTCACTGACGTTGCCGGAAGTCAGCACCGCCAGCGCGCAGCGTCGCAGCAGTGCGTGCAGCCCCGAACCGCTGGCGCCGCGCAGACGGGCCACCTCGTGCCGCGAAAGCACATCGAGTCCGCCGATCGGCGTGATGCGGGCGCTCACCACGCCCGGTTTGCCGGCACGGCCGGCCTGGGAATCATTCATCCACCACTCTCCTGCCGCTGACGACGTGACTGCCTCATGCAGTGTCGTGGCGGGTTGCCAAGCATCCGTCGCGCGAATCACGCGGTCAAGACAGGAAAAAGCCGGCGCCCTCGCGGGCGCCGGCTTCCTGGTCGAGCGCGAACCGGGCGATCAGAAGGTGTACTTGACCGTCAGCAACACCGACCAGCGCTGGGCGAGGTCGTCGCCGAAGTTCACGTAGGTCGGGATTTCCCGCGGGCGGTAGTTACCGTTGGCGTCGGTGTAGTTGCTGCCGCCGATGTCGTAGATGTACTTGCCGGTGGCCGTATTCACGCCGTAGTAGTCCGCCAGCGCGCGGCCACCCGGGAAGTTGACCCGCTTCTCGATGCCCCAGTGCTTGTTCAGCAGGTTCGTGAAGTTGTACAGGTCCAGCTTCACGATGCCCTTGTTGCCCTTGAAGATGCCCGGGATCTCCTGGCTGAAGCTCAGGTCGATCTGGTTGATCCAGCCGGCGCGATCCCCATTGCGGCCGGCAATGCCGCCTGCGTGGTCCTTCAGGTAGTCGTTGCGCTGGATATAGTCGAAGAACTGGGCGATCTTGTCCGGGTCGGTGCCGGCACGGAACTCCACCTGGCCGGGCTTTGGAATGAAGACCAGGTCATTGCTGCGGCTATCGCCATTGGCATCGTTGCCGAACGTCCAGCTGTACGGCGCGGCGTTGTGGCCGTCGAACAGGATGCTGGCGCTGGTGGCATAGTCGCCGAAGAAGCTGTGCCGCCAGTTCAGCGCGGCCAGCACGCGGCGCGGGATCGAGTAGTTCGACGGGCTGGCCACGTTGTTGTTCGGGTTGACGATGTAATTGTTGTTGTAGTTGGAGCTGGCCACGGACGAGGTGCCCGGGTTGACCTCGGTGGCACGGCTCCAGGTGAAACCGACCATGCCGGTCCAGCTGTTGGAGAACGGCTTCTTCAACGACAGCGCGAGGCTGTCGGCACTGCCGCGATGCGTGTTGGCCAGGTTGATGGTGGATGAGGTGAAGGCCGGGTTCGCCAGATAGCGATTGCGCTGCGCCTTGGCACGCGGGTCGAGCGAGATGTCCTTGTAGAAGCTCTCGCGGCCATCCGGCAGGATCGCAGTGGGTGCGCCGGTGTTGTAGTTCTGGAACAGGATCGCGTTGCGTACCGTGATGTGCTGGTAGTCGGCCGTCGCGACCAGGCCCCACCACGGCAACTCCTTGTCCAGGCCGATGCTGAACTTCCACACGCTCGGCATGCGGAAGCCCGGCGAGATCGTGTTCACCGTCTGCGCGCCGCTGCCTACTACACCGTCGTTCTGGTGCAGCGGATCCGCACTGAACGCCGGCAGGTTGGTGCCGCTGCAAGGGCCACTCTGGGTCGGGCCGCAGTTGAACTGGGTCTGGGTCGCACCCGAGTTGGAGTAGATGTTGCCGATCCACACGGTGGGCGGGTTGGAGATGAACAGGCCCACGCCGCCGCGCAACTGGGTGGCGAGTTCGGTATTGAAGTTGTAGTTGAACGACATGCGCGGCTGGATCACGCGGTTGCCGTTGATCGTGGTCTGGTTGGTGCGCCCGAAGCCACCGGCGGCCGGCGTGCCGGTGTGGGTGACAGGGTTGTAGCTGCTGGCGATCGGGTCGGCGGCAAACGTCGGGTTGTAGATCGGCTTGTCGCTGGTCAGCGGGATGTCCACGCGCACGCCGTACTGCACCGACAGGTTGTCGGTCACCTGCCAGGTATCCTGCAGGAACACGCCCCACTGCTTGTTGACGAAGCTGGCCGCCACGTCGCTCAGGCCAAGGCCGTCGGCCGGACGGTTGTAGCGGTACTGGTAGTAGTTGCCGGCCAGGAAGTTCTCCAGGCCAGACAGCCCGTTGGCATCCTCGAACGTGTAGCTGCCGTAGTAGTTCTGCAGGAACAGGTTGTAGATGTTGTTGCGCTCGTAATCGAAGCCGCCCTTGATCGCGTGGTCGCCGAGGAAGTAGGTGCCGGCCCAGGCGAAGTTGGTGGTGCGGGTGCGCAGGATGTTGGCCTGGCTGGAGTATTCGGTGCCGAACTCAACCGAAGTGCCGTCCCTGAACGTGGTGGGATAGACCCGCACATCCGGGCTGGCCACGCCGTTGTACGGCCCGCGCAGCTGGTCGAATTTGGCATACGAGAGGCTGGCGTGGCTGGAGAAGTTCTCCGACCAGTCGTCGTAGAAATGCAACGCGTAGCTCTTGTTGTCGACGCTGGTGGTGTACCAGCCGCTGGACAGCACCAGGTTGGTGTCGCTGCCGGTGATGACCGGCTTGGTTTCCTTGGTCTGGCTGTAGGTGAAGCTGGCGCGGTGGTTGTTGGTGATGTTCCAGTCGATCTTGCCCAGGTAGCGCTTGTCCTGCAGGTTGGTGTTGCCGCCGCCGTAGCTGCCCGGATCGCCCAGGCCCATCGACTTGGCCGCATCGAGCACCTGCTGCACCTGGGCCGAGGTCAGGCCTTCGATCGGCGTCGCGGCGCCGGAATCCTCCGGGCCGTACGGGCTGCCCGCACCGACCTTGACGCTCTTTTCGGCCGACAGGAAGAAGAACAGCTTGTCCTGGATGATCGGGCCGCCGATGGTGGCGCCACCGGTCCAGTTGCGGGAGAACGCGGTGTACTTCGCGTCATCCTCGTTCTTGCCGATCATGTCGTCGTTCTGGAAGACGTAGTAGACCGAGCCGTGGAACTCGTTGGTGCCGCTCTTGGTGACCGCGTTGACGTTGGCGCCGACGCCACGACGGATGGCCGTGTCGTAGTTGGCGGTGGAGATGTTGTACTCCTCGATCGTGTCCTGCGAGATCGGGGTGGACAGCGTGGGCAGGCCGTTCGCGTTCAGGCCGAACGGATCGTTGGCGCTGACCGAGTCGACGGTGACGTTGTTGTAGCGGCTGTTCTGGCCGATGGCCGAGAACTCGCCGCGCTCGCGATCGGTGATCACGATGCGCGGATCGAGGCGCACGATGTTCTGGATCGAACGATCGGGAGTCGGCGTGGCTTCGATCTCGCGTGCGGAGACGTTGGTCGAAATGCCCTTGTTGTCCGGGCTGAAGGTCTGCGCCAGCGCACTGGCCGAAACCGTGACGCTCTCCAGATTGGTGGCTTCCTTCGCGCTCGGGCCGGCCGGCACCACGAGGTTGATCGCCGATTCCTGCGCCAGCTGCAGGTAGACATTGTCCTGCTCGGCAGCCACCTGGCCATCCTTGGACACCTTGACGTCGAAAGGACCGCCTACGCGCAGACCCTGCGCCGAATAGCGACCATCAGCGCTGGTGGTGGTGACCTTGGTGGTGCCGGAAGGCTCATGCACGATCGTCACCGTGGCGCCGGCCACCGGTTGACCGCTGCTGTCCAGCACGCGACCGGAGATCGCCGACGAGGTGACTTGCGCAAAGGCCGGCGCGGACGCCAGCAGGGCGGTGATGGCGAGCGGCAGCAGTTTGGCGCGAATTCGGCTGTTCATGTCTTGTTCGTCCCTCGAGTTCACAACGAAAGAAGGTATGTCCTGGAATCAAACGTGCTGCAGCCCGGACGACCCAGGCAGGACTGCAAACCGTTTGATGGCCTTGCTTGCTCCCTGCATCGGTCCGTGCGGGACCGATGCAGTCGGTTGGCAGCTGTCTCCCTCTGCCAACCAATTGTTAAATAAACTTTAACGGCATTGTATGACACTTTGATGTCGCTGACACGTCAACCGAACGACGGCCGGAGCCGCCTCCGGAAGGCTCGGTTTCAGGGCGTCGAATGCAGGAATGCGGCCACGCCGGACATGAACATCTGCACCGACAAGGCGATCAGCAGCATGCCCATCACGCGCTCCAGCGCGGTCAGCACGCTCTCGCCCAGCCAGCGGAACAGGTAGGTCGAGCTGAGCAGGATGATCGCCGTAGCCAGCCACGCCAGCAGCAGCGCCAGCACCCAGTCCGCCGTGCGGCCGGGCTGGATATTGGTGAGCAGCAGCAGGGCAGCCATTGCCGAGGGCCCGGCCACGCCCGGGATCGCCATCGGCACGATGAAGGGCTCGCCCTGCCCCGGCTTGCCGAAGATGCCGCTGCCATCGGCCGGCGGAAACACCATGCGGATGCCGATCAGGAACAGCACGATGCCGCCGGCGACGCTGATCGAGTCGGGCTTGAGTTGCATCAGGTGCAGGATCTGCTGGCCACCGAACAGGAACGCCAGCAGCACGCCAAGGGCAATCAGCAGCTCGCGCACCATCACGTGGCGCCGCCGGCGCGGTGGCACGTCCTTGAGCAGGCTGAGAAAGATCGGGATGTTGCCCAGCGGATCCATGATCAGGAACAACATGATCCCCGCCGACAACGTGGTCATCTGCGCTTCCATTTCGACTCCCTGCAGTCAGGTTTGCAACGCGTGACCCGGTCATGCGCGCGCAGGAGCCCGCTCGCGGACGATGCTTTTGCTCTCACGAATCCCGAATCCCAAATCCCGGCTCAAAAGCATCGCCCGCGAGCGGGCTCCGAACGAAGATCCAGCACCGCACCGCGCGCTGAAAGTGCCTGCGGGCCGAGCAGGTAGATGACCGCATCGGCCGTGGCTTCCGGCGTGGGCCGCTGCATGATGTCCTCGCCGAAATAGGCCAGCTGGCGCAGTGCCGTGCGCATCGGCGCGGGCAGCAGCGCATGCACGCGCAGCGGACTTACGTCGGTTTCCTCGTGCAGGATCGACACCAGACGCTCCAGCGCGGCCTTGGACGCGCCGTAACCGCCCCAGTGCGCGCGCCGCAGCAGGTCGGGGTTGTCCAGCACGAACACCACGGCGCTGTCGACGGCCTCGGCCAGCAGCGGCATGCAGGCCTGGGTCAGCGCGAACGGCGCATTGACGTTGACGTGCATCGCACGCAGCCAGTCATCCGGCCGCTGCATGGAAATCGGCGTGAGCCCGCTGAAACTCGCCGCACAATGCACGATGCCGTCGAGCCGGCCGAGATCGCGCTGCAAGCCGTCGGCCAGCGCGGCGTACTCGCGCGGCGTGGCCACCTCCATGTCCAGCGGATGGAGCACCGGCTCGGCCAGGCCCTCTTCGCGCATCGCGTCGTAGAGCTTCTCCAGCTGACGCTTGCGCTTGCCGGTGATGACGACGGTGGCGCCGGCCCGGGAGGCCGCACGCGCCACCGCGCTGCCGAGCCCGCCATAGGCGCCGGTGACCAGGATCACGCGACCGGCCAGACTGTCCGCCGCGGGTTGCCAGTCGGCGGGCAGGCGTGCCACGGGCAGGCCACTCGACAAGCCGCTCAAGAGGCGGCTCCCGCGACATCGCTGGCCATGCGCGCAAGTTCACCGGAGGACATCAGCTCCTCGATGATGTCGCAGCCGCCGATCAGCTCGCCGTTGATGAACAACTGCGGGAACGTCGGCCAGTTCGCGAAGTGCGGCAGCGCGGCGCGCACCTGCGGGTCGGCCAGCACGTTGACCACGTGGAACTTCGCCCCTGCCTGCGTCAGCGCCTTCGCCGCGCGACTGGAAAATCCACACATCGGAAACTCCGGCGTGCCCTTCATGAAAAGCACGATGGGATGCTCGGCCAGCAGCGCCTTGATGGGCTCGTTGATGTCCATGGTGGTGTTTCATCTTTACAATGCAGGCAAGCCGCTATTGTATCAGTCGCCCGTCGGCCGCCACCTGTCGCGCCGGCATTTTCTCCCTCTGCAGCATTCCAAGGAGTCGCTCATGGCCATCGAACTTCCCCCGCTTCCGTACGAAAAGAACGCACTGGAGCCGCACGTCTCCGCCGAGACGCTCGAGTACCACTACGGCAAGCATCACCAGGCCTACGTGACCAACCTCAACAAACAGATCGAAGGCACCGAATTCGCCGACGCGAAGCTCGAGGACATCATCCGCAAGTCCTCCGGCGGCATCTTCAACAACGCCGCACAGACCTGGAACCACACCTTCTACTGGAACTCGATGAGCCCGAACGGCGGCGGCGAACCCACCGGCAAGCTCGCCGACGCGATCAACAAGGCGTTCGGCTCGGTGGCCAAGTTCAAGGAGGAGTTCAGCAAATCCGCCGCGGGCAACTTCGGCTCCGGCTGGACCTGGCTGGTGCAGCGCCCGGATGGTTCGCTCGGCATCGTCAACACGTCCAACGCCGGCACGCCGATCACCGGCAGCGACAAGCCGCTGTTCACCGCCGACGTGTGGGAGCACGCCTACTACATCGACTACCGCAACGCGCGCCCGAAGTACCTGGAGGCGTTCTGGAACCTGGTGAACTGGGACTTCGCCGCGAAGAACCTCGCCTGATCCCGCAGGCCAACGAAAAAGGCGGCGTCGATGGCGCCGCCTTTTTCGTGCCTGCTTTTGCAGGAGCGCACCCTGTGCGCGAGCTCTTGCGAATCCCAAATCCCTAATCCCTAATCCCTGCCCCAAAGGCATCGCGCACAGGGTGCGCTCCTACAAATCAGCCAGTGCGCGCAACACAGGCCCGACTTGCGCCTCACGCCCCAGCGCCTGCGCGATCTCGCGCAAGCGCGACGCCAGCGTGGCAGCATTCGGCGCGCACACGGTGGCGTGGCCGACCTTGCGCCCCGGCCTGGCCTGCTTGCCGTAGTCGTGCCAGTGGGCATCCACGCCGCGCAGCACCGGCGCAGCGTCGGGCAGCTCGCCGATCCAGTTGAACATGGCTGCCATGCCACGCACGTTGGTGTCGCCCAGCGGCAGGCCGAGCACGGCACGCACGTGGTTCTCGAACTGGCTGGCGTGCGCGCCTTCGATCGACCAGTGACCGGAGTTGTGCACGCGCGGGGCCATTTCGTTGCCGAGCAATTCGCCGTCACGCACGAACAACTCCAGCGCGAACACGCCAACGTAGCCCAGGCGTTCGGCCAGGGTGCGCGCGTGCTCGCTGGCGCGCTGCTGCAGCGGGCCGAGGTTCGGCGCCGGCGCGAGGCTCATCGACAACACGCCGTCGACATGCCAGTTGCCGGTCAGCGGCCAGGTGCGGAACTCGCCATCGCGCCCGCGCACGGCGATCACCGACAGCTCGCGCTCGAACGGCACGAAGGCTTCCAGGATCAGTCCCAGCGTGGCCGCCTGGGCGCCCAGTGCCGCCCATGCCGCATCCGCGTCGGCCGCCGTGGCCAGCCGGAACTGGCCCTTGCCGTCGTAGCCCAGGCGGCGCGTCTTGAGGATGGCCGGGGCACCGACCGCAGCCAACGCCTGATCCAGCTGCTCGCGGGTATCGACCGCCATGAATTCGGTGGTGGGCAGGCCGCAGGCGCGGAACAGGGTTTTCTCGGCCAGCCGGTCCTGCGCCACCGCCAGCGCCTCGGGTGCCGGGTGCACGGCGACCCGTTCGGCCAGCCAGTGCGCGAGGTCGGCCGGCACGTTCTCGAAATCGAAGGTGACCACGTCCACCTGGCGGGCGAACGCCTCCAGCGCCGTGCGATCGTCCCAACCGGCCACCACCAGCGGTACCACCTGCCCGGCACAGGCATCGGCCGAACCATCCACGACGAGACATTTCACCCCCAGCGGCGCAGCCGCCAGGGCCAGCATGCGGGCGAGTTGCCCGCCGCCCAGGATGCCCACCACGGGCTGACGCCGCTCGCTCATGCCCGCGGATCCGGCTGTTCGAGCACGGCGAGGGTCTGTCGCGCCCGCCATTGTTCCAGCGCGTTGGCCAGCGCCGGGTCGTGCAATGCCAGCACGGCCGCGGCCAGCAAGGCCGCGTTGACTGCCCCGGCGCGCCCGATCGCCAGCGTGCCCACCGGAATGCCGGCCGGCATCTGCGCGATCGACAGCAGCGAGTCCATGCCGTTGAGCGCCTTGGACTGCACCGGCACACCGAACACCGGCAGGCGGGTCTTGGCTGCCAGCATGCCCGGCAAATGGGCGGCGCCGCCGGCCCCGGCGAGGATGACCTGGATGCCGCGCCCTGCCGCCTGTTCGGCATAGCTGAACAGCAGGTCCGGCGTGCGGTGGGCCGAGACCACGCGAACCTCGTGCGGCACGCCCAGCTCGGTCAGTACGTCGGCCGCGTGCTGCATGGTGTCCCAGTCCGAATGCGAACCCATCACCACGCCTACGCATGGTGCCCCGGTGGCTGCTGTCATGGTAGGCATGCCCAAAAACCGTTATTGTACGGGCTTTCCCGGCCCGACACACCCGACCCCCCAGATCATGGACAAGCGCCTGCTCGACATCCTGTGCTGCCCCGTCAGCAAGACCCCGCTGCGGGCGGCGACACGCCAGCAACTGGATGCGCTGAACGAGGCCATTGCCGCCGGCAAGGTCGACACGGTCGCCGGGGTGGCGGTGCGCGAGCGGGTGTCCGAGGCGCTGATCACGACCGACCGCAAGGTCATTTACCGCATCGACGACGGCATTCCGGTAATGCTGCCCGAGGAAGGTATCGGTACGTTGCAATTGACCGATTTTCCGACCACCCAGGGCTAGCACCCCGTGGCGAGCGGCAACGGGCATGACAGGCGCCAGCGATTTGGCTTATTGTCGACCTCTGCGCGACCCTGCCGGGTCCGGCCGTGCGTGGCAAAGCTCAGGGGAACATGGCGATGAACGAGGCCAATGAGCCAACCAGGGTAGTCAACTTGAGCCAGCGCCTGGACCCGTCCAGCGAGCGCGTGGGCGAGCTGCTCAATGCCGTGCGCGGGATCGCCAACAAGCGCCTGCAGCAATGGGTGGGCAACGCCTTCGAGCAGGTCGACGACGCGCTGTTCGACATCGCCGAGAAAGCCGAGAACAACGCCGCCCAGATGCACTACTTCGACGGCATGCGCGAAGTGCGCAAGCGCCGTCCCGGCGTCGAACGCAGCTTCCTGGGTGCCATCGCGCGCAAGCTCGGCGACCTGGCGCATCCGGACAAGGCCGCTTCGGCGACATCGCTCTCGTTCGGCGCCGCCGAACTGACCCTCGTGGCCGAAAGCGACCTGGAAGAATCGCTGGCGATCACCAGCATGATCAGCAAGAACGAGGCACGCCTCGCGCGCGACCTGCTCGCAGTCAATCAGCGCTTGTCGGTGATCTGCGGCGGTTACAAGATCGAGAACGCCAGCAACCCGGTGGCACCGGCCACGCTGACCCAGGCCTTCCGCGAAGCGCTGCAGGAACTGAGCGCTGACATGCGCGTCAAGCTGATCATCTACAAGCTGTTCGACCGCTACACACTGTCGATGCTGGAAGAGCTGTACCAGGAGATCAACACTGCACTGGTTCGCGCCGGGGTGCTGCCGCAGCTGCGCCACGGCATGGCGCGCGGCGGCCAGGCCAAGGGCGGCGCCGCCACCGCGGCAAGCGCAGCGGCGGCCCTGGACGATGGCGCCGAGATCTCCGAGGACCTGCTGCATACCCTGCATGCGCTGTTCAGTGCGCGACGGGGCGCGACCGGCGCCGGCCGCGCGGCCGCCACCGATTCGCTGCCTTCGGTTAACGAGTTACTGGGCGCGCTCAGCGTGCTGCAAAGCCAGATCGTCAGCAACAGCGGGCCGGTCAACTACGACGACCCCGATGACGCTGCCGCACTCAGCCGCGAAGTCCTGCACTTGAAGACGCAGTTGCTCGCCCAGATCGGCGCCCTGCGCGGTGAACGTCCCAGCCATGTGGCCAACATGGACGAGGACACGATCGACCTGGTCGGCATGCTGTTCGAGTTCATCCTGGAAGATCGCAACCTGCCCGCGGCGATGCAGGTGATGCTGGCGCGGCTGCAGATCCCCTACCTCAAGGCGGCGATCCTCGACCGCAAGATGTTCTCGCACCGCCAGCACCCGGCGCGACGCCTGCTGGACAGCCTGGCCGAACAGGCCAAGAGCTGGTCTGAAGAATCCGACCGCGACCATCGCCTGCACGAGAAGGTGAAGTCGATCGTCGACCAGCTGCTGCACGACTTCGACGACGACATGGGCATCTTCGAGCGCCTGTTGAACGACCTGCAGCAGTTCCAGGACGTCAACAAGCGGCGCTCCGAACTGGCCGAGCAGCGCGTGGCCGAATCCGCGCGCGGCCGCGAGAAGCTGGAACAGGCGCGACGCCGCGCCGCCCGCGAGATTCTCGAGCGCATCGGCAGCCAGAAGTTGCCACCGCTGATCCATGGCGTGCTGGCGCGCGCCTGGGCCAACCACCTGGTGCTGACCCTGCTGCGCCAGGGCGAGGACTCGCCCGAGTTCAAGACCGCCCTGCGTTTCATCGACGAGTTCATCGCCAGCACCCGGCCGGCCAACGATGCCAGCAGCCGGCAGACGCTGCGACAGATGCTGCCCGGCATTGAACGGGCGTTGCGCCAGGGCCTGGCCAACGTGGCCTTCCAGGAGCAGGATATCGAACGCCTGCTGGGCCAGTTGCATGCCTACTACCGCCAGCAACTGGGCGAAACACCCGCTGCGGAGGCGCCGGGAGTCACTGCCGCAGCGGAAGAAGACGTTGCGATGCTGGCCATTCCCGACAGCATCCAGCCGGTCATCGACCGCCAGGCGACACCCACGGACATCCTGGAAGAAGAGGAAGAGCTGGCCGAGGTACCGCCGGACAGCCCCGAGTGGTACCAGGTGCAGGAGCTGCAGCCGGGCAACTGGCTGGAGTTCACGCTGGATGAGGAGGCGCCAGCGCGCGCCAAACTGTCGTGGATCAGCCCGATGAGCGGCCGCTACCTGTTCGTCAACCGCCGCGGTCTGAAGGTCGCCGATTACGCCCCGCGTGAATTGGCCGGCCTGTTTGCGGAAGGCAAGGCGCGCGTGTTGGCAGCCAACGCCCTGTTCGATCGCGCCATGACCGCGATCGTCGGCAAGCTCAGCCAGACCGGTGACGACGCGCCCGCCGATGGCACTGCCCCCACGGACACCGAATGACCGCCACGCCCCGTTTCGCACCGCCCGCCGCCACCCTGATTGCCGCCGATGTCGAACGCGCCCTGGCCGAGGACCTGGGCCAGGGTGATGCCACCGCCGCGCTGCTCCCGGCCGATGCACAGGCCAAGGCGCGACTGACCTGCCGCGATGCCGCCGTGATTGCCGGCAGCGCCTGGTTCGACGCCTGCTTCCGGCGGCTGGACCCTTCGGTGCAGATCGACTGGCTGGTGCGCGACGGTGACCAGGCCGCCCCCGGCGCGCTGATTTGCAGCCTGGCGGGACACGCCCGCTCGCTGGTCACCGCCGAGCGCTCGGCACTCAACTTCCTGCAACTGCTCTCCGCCACCGCCACCACTACGGCGCGCCACGTCGCCGCGGTAGCCGGCACCGCCGTGCGCGTGCTCGATACCCGCAAGACCGTGCCCGGCCTGCGCGTCGCGCAGAAATACGCCGTGCGCTGCGGCGGCGGGCACAACCAGCGCATGGGCCTTTACGACGCGATCCTGGTCAAGGAGAACCACATCATCGCCGCCGGCAGCATCGCCGCGGCGGTGTCGGCCGCGCGCCGGCTGCATCCCGACCTGCCGCTGGAAGTGGAGGTGGAAAACCTCGACGAGCTCGAACAGGCCCTGCAGGCCAGCGTGGACCGCATCATGCTGGACAACTTCGAGCTGGAGCAGATGCGCGAAGCAGTGGCGCGCACGGCCGGCCGCGTGCCGCTGGAGATCTCCGGCAACGTCGACCTGCAGACCATCGGCGACTACGCCCGCACCGGCGTGGATTTCATCTCGGTCGGCGCACTGACCAAGCACGTCCACGCGATCGACTTCTCGCTGCGCCTGCAGCTGGTCTGACCCTCGTCTTGCGCGGGGGCGGGCGCGCCCACACACTGGGCGCATGTCCGATTTCTCCGCCCTCATCCTGTTGCTGGTGCTCGGCGCCGTCGTGGGGCTGTGGCTGAAGCTCAGCGTGGCGCGCGAACGCGCGGTACGCATCGCGCGCCAACAGTGCCATTTGCACGGCCTGCAGCTGCTGGACGAGACGGTGGGCATGCGCGCGCTGCGCCTGCGTCGGGTCAATGGCCTGCGTCGGATCGAGCGGGGCTATGGTTTTGAGGTCAGCATCGACGGGCACGACCGCGAGCCGGGCCGATTGTGGATGATCGGCGACGCGCTGACCGGGCTGAGCCTGCCGGTGGTCGAACCGCTGTCGGTCGCGAACACATCCGGGGACGGCCCCGCAGCGTCCTCGGGGAAGGTCGTGGCCTTGCGCCCGCGGCGCGCGGATCGGCAGCCCTGAGGACGGCAGCCGCCCGAGCGGGCGGCAACGGGGTTACTTCACCACGCGCAGGTGCGGCGTCGCGCGCTTGGGCTTGTCGCCGGCATCATCGGCTGCGGGCGCGGGGCCGTCGGGCGGCGGCTCGCTCGGCGGGGTGTCGCCGCCTTCGCCCTCGGCCGGGAACATCATGCCCTGGCCGTTTTCCTGCGCATACAGCGCCAGCACGGCCTGCACCGGGATCTGGATTGCCTGACTGACCCCGGAGAAGCGGGCCTGAAAGCTGATCCAGTCGTTGCCAAGATCGAGGTTGGCCACCGCGCGGGTGGCCAGGTTGAGCACCACCTGGCCGTTCTGGATCACCTGCGGCGGCACCCGCACGCCGGCCACGCCGGCATCGACCAGCACGTAGGGGGTCAGGTTGTTGTCGGTAATCCAGTCGTAGATCGCCCGCAGCAGGTACGGGCGATTCGAGCTCATGGCGATGGTATCATGCTTGCTCATGGACCGGCCGCATGGCCTTTTCCTCGTCGGTCATGCTGCGCGCAAACCCCTGGCTGTGGAACAGGCGCTCGCCGTAATCGACGATCGGCTTGCCCTCCCGGCCCAGGTCCACGCCCAGCCAAGGCAGGCGCCAGATCACCGGCGCCACCAAGCAATCGGCCAGGCTCATCTCGGGGTTGAGGAAGAACCGCGAGGCCTTGAACAGCGGCACCGTGGAGAGCAGGTGTTCGCGCAACCGCTTGCGTGCCGCATCCGCCGGACGGCCACCGGCGCGGATCTTGTCGACCTCGGGCAGCCAGTCCTTCTCGATGCGCACGGCCGCCACGCGCAGGCGCGCGCGCGACTGCGGATCGATCGGCATCAGCGGCGGGTGCGGGTAGCGCTCGTCGATGTATTCGCACACCACCGCGGTATCGAACAGGGTCAGGTCGCGGTCGATCAGGGTCGGCGTGCTGCCGTACGGGTTGAGATCGAGCAGGTCCTGCGGTGGGCGGGCATGGTCGACCAGCACCCGTTCGTAGCTGACCCCCTTGGCGGCCAGCACCAGTCGGGCGCGATGGCACTGGATGTCATCGGCCGTGGTGTACAGCGTCAATGCGTTACGCAAGCGGGGGTTTTGAACCATGCGCGATTTCCCCATCGGTGAGACAGACGCGGCGGCCCGTGGCCGCCGCGTCCGCAAGTGCCTTGCGGCTCAGTGGACGTCTTTCCAGTATTCCTTCTTGAGCAGCGCCGCCAGGAAGGTGAACAGGGCCAGGAACAGCAGCACCCAGATGCCGTAGTGGTGTCGCTGCAACGCCGCCGGTTCGGAGGCATATTGCAGGAAACTGGTCAGGTCGCGGGTCGCCTGCTGGAACTGCGCCGGGGTCATCTTGCCCGGATGCGACAGCACCAGCTTCTCCACCGTGGCGTCCTCGCCCGGCTTGGCCTCGGCCATCACCGGGGTCTGCATGCCCTGCAGTTCCCACAGCGGGAACGGCATCGACGCGTTCGGGAACACCGTGTTGTTCCAGCCCACCGGCCGGCTCGGGTCCAGGTAGAACGAGTTGAGGTAGGCGTAGACCCAGTCGGCACCCTTGGCGCGCACTTCCAGCGAGAGATCCGGCGGAGCCTTGCCGAACCACTTGGCGGCGTCGGCCTCCGGCATGTGCGAGACCACGGTTTCACCGAACTTGGCGCCGGTGAAGTTGAGGTTCTGCATCACGTCCTGCTCGGTCAAGCCGAGGTCGCCGGCGATGCGCTCGTAGCGCATGTACTTCAGCGAGTGGCAGCCGACGCAGTAGTTGAAGAACAGCTTGGCGCCGCGCTGCAGCGAGGCCTGGTCCTGCACGTTGGTGCCGGCATGCGGCAGGCCGCCTTCCGACGCCTGCACCGGCACACCGCCGACGACCAGGGCGAACGCCAACGCCACCGGGAAGATGTACCGCTTCATTAGCCCCTGCTTAGTCATGCGTCGTCACCCGCTCCGGAACCGGCTTGGTCTTTTCCCAGCCGTAGTATGTATAGGCCCACAGGAATGCGAAGAACCCGAAGTAGATCAGCGTCATCAGCCGGCCGAACAGATTCTCCCAGAACGTCACGTCGACGTTGCCGAACCAGGCCGGGATCACCTCGGCGGTGACGCCCGCACCGACCGCGCCGAGCGCGATGAACGACACCACGAACAGGCCCAGCGCCACCTTGAAGCCGGTGCCGCGGTAACGGATCGACTTCACCTGACCGCGGTCGAGCCACGGCAGCAGGAACAACAGCGCAATGGCGCCGAACATGCCCAGCACACCCCACACGGCGGTGCCGAACAGCGACGGGATCATGCGCAGGATCGCGTAGAACGGGGTGAAGTACCACACCGGCTTGATGTGCGAGGGCGTCGCCAGGTTGTTGGCCGGAATGAAGTTGTCGTGCTCCAGGAACCAGCCGCCGAAGGTCGGCGCGAAGAAGATGATGAACGCGGCGATCAGCAGGAACACGCCCACGCCGACCAGGTCCTTCACCGTGTAGTACGGGTGGAACGGGATGCCGTCGGCGGGCTTGAGCGCATCCCAGCGGTTGCCCTTGGGACCCTTCTTGATCTCCACGCCATCCGGGTTGTTCGAGCCCACCTCGTGCAGCGCGGCGATGTGCAGCACCACCAGCAGCAGCAGCACCAGCGGCAGCGCAATCACGTGCAGCGCGAAGAAGCGGTTGAGGGTGGCGTCGGCGGGCAGGAAGTCGCCCATGATCCACTGCTCCAGCCCCGGCCCGATGTAGGGGATCGTGCCGAACAGCGAGATGATCACCTTGGCGCCCCAGAACGACATGTTGCCCCACGGCAGCACGTAGCCCATGAAGGCCTCGGCCATCAGCACCAGGAAGATCAGCATGCCGAGCAGCCACACCAGCTCGCGCGGCTTCTTGTACGAGCCGTACATGATGCCGCGGAACATGTGCAGGAACACCACCACGAAGAACAGCGAGGCGCCGGTGGAGTGCATGTAGCGGATCAGCCAGCCCCACTCCACGTCACGCATGATGTACTCGACCGAGGCGAAGGCTCCCGCCGCGCTCGGGTTGTAGTTCATGGTGAGGAAGATGCCGGTGACGATCTGGTTGACCAGCACCAGCAGCGCCAGCGAACCGAAGTAGTACCAGAGGTTGAAGTTCTTCGGCGCGTAGTACTCGGTCATGTGCTTGCGGTACATCGGCATCATGCCGGGCGCACGCTCGGTGATCCAGTCGCCGATGCTCGTGAATACGTTGGCCATCAGCCAGCCTCCTTCGGATCCACGCCAATCTGGATGGTGCTGTCGTCGACGAAGTGGTACGGCGGCACCTGCAGGTTCTTCGGCGCCGGCACGCCGGCGTAGACGCGTCCGGCCAGGTCATAGCGCGACTTGTGGCAGGGGCAATAGAAGCCGCCCTTCCAGTCGGGGTCGAACGGCTCGGGCTTGATCTCCGGCACGAAGTCGGGCACGCAGCCCAGGTGCGTGCAGATGCCGATCACCACCAGCCATTCCGGCTTGATCGAGCGCGCCTCGTTCTGCGCGTACTTCGGCTGCTGGTCGGCCGAGACGCCGTCGGACTTGGGGTCCACCAGGCGCGAGTCGACCATCGGCAGCGTGGCGAGCTGCGCCCTGGTACGGTTGAGCACGAACACCGGCAGGCTGCGCCACGCCACGGTGAGCATCTGCCCCGCCTCGATCTTGGTCAGCGACTGGGTGACCGGAGCGCCAGCGGCCTTGGCACGCGCGCTGGGTTCCCACGACTTGATGAAGGGCACTGCCGCCGAGACGACCCCGATGCCACCCACCACTGCGGTGGTCGCGGTCAGGAATCGGCGGCGGCCGTGATCGACGACTTCGTTCGCCATCAGGCTCTCCGGTACTTGCAGGGACATGCCAGGACGGGGTTTCAGGCCCCGCAAAAATCGCGTTAGTGTAGCGTCAGGGGCCGCGCCGTACAATAAAGCGGATGCCTGCCGGACTCTGCCCGGTGCCTGCCCAGCCACGACTCGCCGGAACGTTCTCCCCGACATGAAACATGCCGCCGGCACCCTTCTGTTCATTGCCCGCTTCGTCATTCTTGGCCTGGCGCTGGCCTTCGTGATCGGCCTGTTCTGGCCCGGCAGCGGCGAGCGCCTGCGCGCGCGTTTCGGGCTTGCGCCGGCGGCGGTCACGTCGACGCAGCACGAGTCGGCGGGCGCGGCTCCCGCATCTTATGCCGATGCGGTGGCGGCCGCGGCGCCGTCGGTGGTGAACATCTACGCCAACAAGATCGTCACCGAGCAGGCGCTGCGCATGTACGACAACCCGGTGCTGCAGCAGTTGTTCGGCGGCCAGCCCACGACCTACCAGCACCGCGAACAGACGCTGGGTTCGGGCGTGATCGTCAGCGCCCGCGGCAACGACTACGTGCTGACCAACAACCACGTGATCGCCAACGCCGCCGACATCCAGGTGCTGCTGTACGACGGCCGCATCGCCAAGGCGCGGCTGGTCGGCTCCGACCGCGAGACCGACCTGGCCGTGCTGAAGATCGACGCCAGCAACCTGCCGGTGATCCACATGGCCGACCCCGATCAGTTGCGCCCCGGCGACGTGGTACTGGCGATCGGCAACCCGTTCGGCCTCAACCAGACCGTGACGATGGGCATCGTCAGCGCGATCGGGCGGCAGTTGAACAGCTCCAGCGCCGAGGATTTCATCCAGACCGACGCGGCCATCAACCTGGGCAACTCCGGCGGCGCGCTGGTCAACACCCAGGGGCAGCTGGTCGGCATCAACACCTTGCTGATCGGCAAGGGTCAGGCGGCCAACGCGGAAGGCATCGGCTTCGCCATCCCGGTGGCCACCGCCACCAAGGTGCTCGACCAGTTGATCACCACCGGGCACGTGGTGCGCGGCTGGCTGGGCGCCGACTACGCCTTCGTGCCGGTGGCGGCGGACAGCGGCCTGCCCGCGGCCGCGCGCGGCGCACAGGTCATCGCGGTGTACTCCGGCGGCCCGGCTGCGCAGGCGGGGATCAAGCCGCGCGACATCCTGCTGCGCATCGGCAACGACGACATCCTGGGCCCGGCCGACCTGCGCCGCCGCGAGGCCACGCTCAAGCCCGGCAGCCAGGTGCAGATCTCCGGCCTGCGCGACGGCACGCCGTTCCAGGTCACGGTCACCCTGGCGCAGCGTCCGCCGATGGATGGCAGTCTCTCCGGCCAGCCCTGAGCGGAACCGGCGCCGGGCGGCGGTCAGCCCGGTCCGCGCGAAGCCAGCGGCGGATGGATCGCTGCGCCGTAGCGCTTGCGCAGGGTTTCCACCCGCTCCACATACACTTGCGTCTCCGCATACGGCGGCACGCCCTTGTAGCGCTGCACCGCGCCAGGTCCGGCGTTGTAGGCGGCCGCGGCCAGCCGCTCGTTGCCGTCGAAATCGCGCAGCAGCAGGCTCAGGTAGCGGGCACCGCCGCGGATGTTCTGCGCGGAGTTGAAGGCGTCGAGCACGCCCATGTCGCTGGCCGTGCCCGGCATCAACTGCATCAGCCCCTGCGCACCCTTGAGCGACAGCGCACGCGGGTTGAACGCGCTCTCGGCATGGATGACCGCGCGCAGGAACGCCTCGTCGACGCCGTATTCGATGCTCGCCGCGCGGATCGTGTCGGCATACGCGTCGAGGTTCAACGCGACGCGATCCCAGCGGATCGTCGAGTGCAGGTTGCAGGCCACGCAGGTGGAGATGTAGCTGAACAGCATGGTCACCGCACGACCCTTGCCTCCGGCCGGGCGCAGGTTGGTGTATTCCACGCTGCCGTCGGCGCGCACGATCCGATAGACTGCCCCGCGCAACACGCGGTCGCCGGCGCCGGCCGCCTTGGGCGCGACCGGCGCGGCGTCGGCACGTGCCTCGCGATACTGCCACTGGCCCGGCGTGCCGGCCGCCTTGGCCGCCAGCGGCAGCTTCGCCGTGCTGGTCGCCGAACTGCTCACCGCGGCCAGCGACTCGCGCTCTACCCGCGCCGTCTCGCGTGTCTGCGCGGTGCTCAGCGCGCCGCCTTGCACGCGCGCCAGCGACACCGGCCGGGCGCCATCGGCCGCCAGGCTCCGCGCCGTGGTGACCACCTGCCCGCTGACCCCGGCCAGCGACGCGCGCGCAACCGGCGCGGCCCGGTGCGCCACCTTCGGCTCGGCGTAGCTGCTGATCGCCCGGCAGCCGTGATAGCCCGCCCGCTCGCTGGTGTACACGGTTTCGCCGCTGCTGCCGGTGCACTGATACAAGGTGCCGGCGTGCGCCGCCGTGGCAAACAGGCAGGCAGCCAGCAGCGCGACCCCGACAAGGATCGGACGCAAGGGGAAACCGCGAACAGGCCGACCGACGCGTCCCCCGTGGCTGGCGGCACCGGACATGGGCGCAGTGTGCCGCCACGCGCAGCCCGCGCCAAGTGCGGGGGTCTCAGTTCCGTGACCGCGCGAGGCGGTCGGGCACGGCCCGCGGGAAGGCGCAAGTGCTTGATCTGGCAGGCTCACGGGCGGAGGGGTAAACTGCGCGGTCCTGCGGATTACGCGTCCGCCTCCACGAAATCACGGTACCCACGCGATGAGCGGCAAGCTTTTCATCAAGACCCACGGCTGCCAGATGAACGAGTACGACTCGGCCAAGATGGCCGACGTGCTGAAGGCCTCGCATGGACTGGAACTGACCCAGGACGAGTCCGAGGCGGACGTGATCCTGATCAACACCTGCTCGATCCGCGAGAAGGCGCAAGAAAAGGTATTCAGCCAACTCGGCCGCTGGAAGCAATACAAGAAGGATGGAAAACCGGTGCTGATCGGCGTCGGCGGCTGCGTGGCCTCGCAGGAAGGCGCGGCGATCGTCAAGCGCGCGCCGTACGTGGACCTGGTGTTCGGTCCGCAGACCCTGCACCGCCTGCCCCAGCTGATCGAGGCCCAGCGCGCCACCGGCAAGCCGCAGGTGGACATCAGCTTCCCCGAGATCGAGAAGTTCGACTGCCTGCCCGAGCCACGCGCGGAAGGCCCGACCGCCTTCGTCTCGATCATGGAAGGCTGCTCGAAGTACTGCAGCTACTGCGTGGTGCCGTACACCCGCGGCACCGAGATCAGCCGTCCGTTCGATGACGTGCTGGTGGAAGTGGCCCAGCTCGCCGCGCAGGGCGTGCGCGAGGTCAACCTGCTCGGCCAGAACGTCAACGCGTATCGCGGCCCGACCTTTGATGGCGGCATCGCCGACCTCGCCGTGCTGATCCATGCGATCGCGCAGATTGACGGCATCGGCCGCATCCGCTTCACCACCTCGCATCCGCTGGAGTTCTCCGACTCGCTGATCGAGGCCTACGCCAACGTGCCGCAACTGGCCAACTACCTGCACCTGCCGGTGCAGGCCGGCTCCGACCGCATCCTTTCGGCGATGAAGCGCGGCTACACCGCGCTGGAGTTCAAGCAGAAGATCCGCAAGCTGCGCGCGGTGCGGCCGGACATCTGCGTGTCCACCGACATCATCGTGGGCTTCCCCGGCGAAACCGACGAGGATTTCGAGAAGACCATGAAGCTGGTCGACGACGTCGGCTTCGACCAGAGCTTCACCTTCATCTTCTCCTCGCGCCCCGGCACGCCGGCGGCCAAGCTCGCCGACGACACGCCGATGGCGGTCAAGCACGAGCGCCTCGCGCGTCTGCAGGCCGCGATCAACGCGAACGCCAAGCAGATCAACGAGGCGATGGTCGGCTCCGTGCAGCGCGTGCTGGTGGAAAAGCCCAGCACCCGCAACCCGAACGAACTCAGCGGCCGCACCGAGAACATGCGCTACGTGAACTTCGCCGGCGACGCGCGCATGATCGGCCAGTTCGTCGACGTGGTGGTCACCGACGCGATGGCGAACTCGCTGCGCGGCCGGATCAAGCTTGCGGACGACGTAACCGCGTAGGAGCGCACCCTGTGCGCGATGCTCTGATGTCCGATCGGAGCAAAGAGCATCGCGCACAGGGTGCGCTCCTGCCAAACATTGCAATATCGAGATCCCATGACCAACGGCCTCAACCAGCGCGATTTCATCCTCGATCCCGAGGACAACGCCCGCCTCGCCAACCTGTGCGGACCGTTCGATGAACACCTGCGCCAGGTCGAGCTGCGCCTCGGCGTGGAAATCAACCATCGCGGCAGCATCTTCCAGGTGATCGGCGAGGACGACCCGGCGCGCGCCACCGAGAAAGTATTGCGCGCGCTGTACGCCGGCACCGCCGACGAGGCGCTGACCGGCGCGAAGATCAACTTGCATCTGGCCGAATCGGGCATCGACGCGATCGCCGAATCGGCGGCCGAAGGCGCCCAGGAAGTCGTCATCAAGGTCAAGCGCGGCGTGATCAAGGGTCGCGGCCCGAACCAGGCGCGCTACCTGCACGCGATCGCCAGCCACGACATCAACTTCGGCGTGGGCCCGGCCGGCACCGGCAAGACCTACCTCGCCGTGGCCAGCGCGGTCGAGGCGCTGGAGGCGAACCGGGTGCAGCGGCTGATCCTGGTGCGGCCGGCGGTGGAGGCCGGCGAGAAGCTGGGCTTCCTGCCCGGCGATCTGTCACAGAAGGTCGATCCCTACCTGCGCCCGCTGTACGACGCGCTGTACGAAATGCTCGGCTTCGAGAAGGTGGCCAAGCTGATCGAGCGCAACGTGATCGAGATCGCCCCGCTGGCCTACATGCGCGGGCGCACCCTCAACGACTCCTACGTGATCCTCGACGAGGCGCAGAACACCACCGTCGAGCAGATGAAGATGTTCCTCACCCGCATCGGCTTCGGCACCGTGGCGGTGATCACCGGCGACGTCACCCAGGTCGACCTGCCGCGCAACACCCGCTCCGGCCTGCGCCAGGCGATCGAGGTATTGCGCGGGGTGGCCGGCATCAGCTTCACCTTCTTCACCTCGCGCGACGTGGTGCGCCACCCGCTGGTGGCGAAGATCGTGCGGGCGTACGAGGCGTTCGAGGAAGAAGCCGGGATTCGGGATTCGGGATTGGAGAGCAGAGAATAGGGAATCGAGAATGGGGAATCGGAAGATCAACATCCGGCGCCCTGAACCATATTGCTACCACTGACACTTGCCATGCCTCGCCCTGCTCTTCCGACTCCCGATTCCCGATTCCCGAATCCCGTTACCGTCCACCTCGGCTACGCCGTGCCGCGTGCCGGCCTGCCTGCGCCGGCGAGCTTTCGCCGCTGGGTCGACGCCGCCTTGCGCGGGGCGCGGCGGCGCAAGCCGGCGGAGCTTGCCATCCGCATCGTCGGCACCGACGAGGGCCGCGCGCTCAACCGCGACTACCGCGGCAAGGACTACGCCACCAACGTGCTGTCGTTCCCCGCCGAGCTGCCGCCCGGCGTGGCGCTGCCGCTGATCGGCGATCTGGCGATCTGCGCCCCGGTGGTGCGGCGCGAGGCCGCCGAACAGGGCAAGGCGCCGCGCGACCACTGGGCCCATCTCACCGTGCACGGCGTGCTGCACCTGCTCGGCCACGACCATATCGAGGAGGCCGAGGCCGAGCGCATGGAGGCGCTGGAAACCCGCATCCTGGCCAGCCTCGGCATCGCCGATCCCTACGCCTGAATCCGCCCTACGCGCCCTGCGTCCGCCGATGTTGTAGGAGCGCACCCTGTGCGCGATGCTCTTCGTCACGTGACGGAAAAGCATCGCGCACAGGGTGCGCTCCTACGGGGCATTGATGGATTTTTCCGCTAGAATCAAGCTTCCGCCCGCGTCCGGGCTGATTTTCAACGAGTGATGAACGACGACCCTGGCAGTACCAGCGGCCCGGCCCACCGCACCTGGTGGGATCGACTGGGCCACCTGTTTTCCGGCGAGCCGCGCAACCGCAACGAGTTGCTTGAGGAGCTGCGCGCCGCGCAGAGCAACGGTCTGCTCTCCGTCGACACCCTCACCATGGTCGAGGGGGCGATCAAGGTCACCGAGCTGGATGTCGACGATGTCATGGTGCCGCGCGCGCAGATCGTGATGCTCGCGGCGGACTCCACCCTGTCCGACCTGCTGGCTACCGTGGTCGAATCCGGCCACTCGCGTTTCCCCGTGCACGGCGAGGACAAGGACGAGATCCTCGGCATTCTGCTGGCCAAGGATCTGCTGAAGTACTTCGGCGCGACCGAACACTTCGACATCCGCTCGATCCTGCGCCCGGCCGTGCTGATCCCCGAGTCGATGAAGCTCAACGTGCTGCTGGAGGAGTTCCGCCTGAGCCGCAACCACATGGCGCTGGTGGTCAACGAATACGGCGGCGTGGCCGGCCTGGTGACCATCGAGGACGTGCTGGAGGAAATCGTCGGCGAGATCGACGACGAGCACGACGACGAGGAAGAACCCGAGCTGATGCACGAACAGCCCGGCGGCGACTGGCTGGTGAGCGCGCTGACCCCGATCGAGGATTTCAACGAGCAGACCGGCGCCGGCTTTCCCGACGAGGAATACGACACCGTCGGCGGCATGGTCACCGCCGAGTTCGGCCATCTGCCCGAAGTCGGCGAGGAAGTGGCGATGGGCGACTACCTGTTCCACGTCACCGCCGCGGACGACCGTCGCGTGCAGCAGTTCCGCGTGGTCAGGCAACCCGGCCTGCTGGCCTCCTGACCCGGCGCATGGACCTGCTCCGTCGCGCGATCCTCTTGCTTGCCCTGCTCGTGCTCGCTGCGCCGGCGGCCTCGCGCGCCGGCATCGCCGAGGCGCCCGGTGCCGATCTCGAGGTGTCGCTGGTGACCTATGGCCCCGGCGACATCTACTGGGAGCGCTTCGGTCACGATGCCATCGAGGTGCGCGACCGCGTCTCGGGCGAGTCGGTCAACTTCAACTACGGCGTGTTCGACTTCGAGGAGAAGAACTTCCTGCTGAACTTCGCCCGCGGCCGCATGCACTACATGATGGACGCCGAAACCAGCGCGCCGGAGGAGGCCTGGTACGCCGAAGTCGGCCGCTCGGTGACGCGCCAGCGACTGGCGCTGGACGCCGACCAGGCTGCCCATCTGCGCGACGACCTGCTGTGGAACCTGCGGCCGCAGAACGCCGTCTACGACTACGACTACTACGCCGACAACTGCACCACCCGCGTGCGCGATGCGTTCGACCGCGTGCTCGACGGCGCCGTGAAGGAACAATTGCAGGCACGCGCAAGCGAGTTCACCTACCGCCAGCAGACGGTGCGGCTGATGAGCGCGCAGCCCTGGCTGATGCTGGTGCTGGACCTGGGCCTGGGGCCGTACGCGGACCAGCCGCTGAATGCGTGGCAGGAGAGCTTCCTGCCCGCCGTGCTGCAAACGCAGTTGCGCCAGGTGCGCATCACCGGACCCGACGGCAGCCGTCGGCCGCTGGTGCAGGACGAGCGCGTGGTGTCGCCCAACCGCCTGGCCCCGCCGCCGGCCACGCCGCCCGACTTGCGCCTGCCGCTGGGCGCGGCGGGCCTGCTGCTGGGCGCGTTGCTGCTGGCCACGCGACTGTGGTGGCCGACCGGCCACGCCCTGCTCGGCACGCTGTTCCTGGTGCTGGCCGGTGTTGTCGGCGTGGTGTTGCTGGGCTTGTGGACGCTGACCACGCACCACTCCGCCTGGGCCAACGCCAACCTGCTGCTGTTCAATCCGCTGGCGTGGTTGCTGCTGCCCGCGTTGTGGCGCACGCGCCGCGGCTTCGCCGCCTCGCGCTTCGTCGACGGCCTGATCGTGTTGCAGCTACTGGCCCTGCTCGCCGCGCTGGCGCTGCACCTGCTGCCCGGCACGGTGCAGCAGAACCAGCCGTGGCTGCTGTTCGCCCTGCCGTGCTGGCTGGCACTGGCATGGGGGCTGCGCCGCAACCGCTGACTCCCGCGCGCCCGCGTTGCTCCGCCTCGGCGGGCACGGCATCATGGGGCATGAACTCGGCCCCGCCATCGTCCACTGCCCTTGCGCCTGCCGCCGAGCCGATGGTGGTCAACTGCATTGCCTACCATCGCGACGGTACGCGCATCGGCGAGGTCAGTCTGGATGCCATCAGCGACGTGCTGGCGGCCCCGGATACCTTCGTCTGGGTCGGCCTGCACGAACCTGATGAACCGCTGCTGGAAAAACTGCAGGAGGAGTTCGGCCTGCACGACCTGGCCATCGAGGACGCACACACCGCGCACCAGCGCACCAAGATCGAGAGCTACGGCGACTCGCTGTTCCTGGTGGTGCAAACCGCGCAACTGATCGACACCGAGCTGAAGTTCGGCGAAACGCAGATCTTCCTCGGCACGCGCTACCTGGTCACCGTGCGCCACGGCGCCTCGCTGTCCTATGCGCCGGCGCGACGCGCCTGCGAGAACGTGCCCGAGCTGCTCGCGCACGGGCCCACCTATGGCCTCTACGGCGTGCTCGACCTGATCGTCGACAACCTGCTGCCAATCGTGCGCGACTTCCGCGAAGAACTGGGCCTGCTCGAACAGGACATCTTCGCCGAGACCTTCAAGCGCAGCACGGTGCACCGGCTGTACGACATGCAGCGCGACCTGATGACGCTGCGCCTGGCGGTGGCGCCGCTGCAGGACATCATCAGCCAGCTGGTGCGGCTGCACCAGGGCCTGATTCCCGACGAACTGCGGCCGTATTTCCGCGATGTCTACGACCACGTATTCCGGGTCAACGAGTCGATCAGCGTGATGCGCGAGATGCTCACCGCCGCCATCAACGTCAACCTCTCGCTGGTTACCTTCGGCCAGAACGAAGTGATGAAGAAGCTCGCCGGCTGGGCCGCCATGCTGGCCGCGCCGACCCTGCTGACCAGCTGGTACGGCATGAACTTCCAGCATATGCCCGAGCTCGCCCGGCCGTGGGCTTACCCGGCGATCATCGTGGTGATGGCCTGCGTGGTGGGCGGCATCTACACCGCCCTGAAGCGCAACAAGTGGCTGTGAGGGCCCCGCCGGCGGCCTGATCGCAAACCGATGACCGTGGGGACGACTGTGCCCCGGCGCGACAAGCCCGCGCTCATCGCCGATAATGCGCACTCGTCGCGACGGCGCCGCGTCGGCCACTGCGCTTGCCGCAGATCAGCGACCCGACCCCGCGCGCATCGCACACTCCCACGCCTTGCCCGCACGTTTCCGTGCGGGCGCACAGGAATGAATCGATGAGCCGCACCATCCACTGCAGCAAACTCCACGTCGACGCCGAAGGCCTCGACTTCGCGCCCTGGCCCGGCCCGCTCGGCCAGCGCATCTACGCCGAGATCTCCAAGCCCGCTTGGCAGCAATGGCTGGCCCACCAGACCACCCTGATCAACGAGTACCGGCTCAATCCGCTCGACGCCAAATCGCGCCAGTACCTGGGCGAGCAGATGGAGAAATTCCTGTTCGGCGGCGAGGTCGACCAGGCCGCCGGCTTCACCCCGCCACCCGCCGCGTCTTGACGATCCGGCACACTTTCGGTCTAATGCACGGCTCCACGCATCAACGGCAACCCACCCGGTTGTGCTTGATCGCCAGGTTCCCGGCCGGGTAGCTCAGTTGGTAGAGCAGGGGATTGAAAATCCCCGTGTCGGCGGTTCGATTCCGTCCCCGGCCACCATGAATTCCAAGGGCCTGCAGCGATGCAGGCCCTTTTCGTTTCCGGCCGCCGGGCAACATCCCCACCCACTCCCTGCTCCGCCGAAACCTGGTCGTTTGCGCTCAGTGCAGCCAACGACAACCTGCGAAGTCAGCGCCGAAAGCTTTGGGTTCATCGTACGCATCTGCTTGTGCCAAGCCGGAAAACCGCATGCTGGGTCCGACGCGCACACTTCAAGATATTGTGACGCAGTTCTCATTTGGCATGGTTTCTGCTGCTGATTTCGGTGAACCACCCCGGTTCTGTCATCGAGAAGCAGCCATGGAAAAGGTCATCGATTGCTCCGCCCCGAGTTCGCCGGAAGAGCTGGCGCTCCATTTCCTGATGCGTCACGCCGCGTGCCGCATGGCGTTGACGAGTCAGGCCGGCGGGGAGGCGCCGCTGCACTCTTGCCCGAGCCAGCCGCGGCAGGTCGCGACTCCAGCGCACGAGCCCGCGCCGGCCGATGACGTACCCACGGCCGAGGTGACGAATTACGACAGTTGCGCCGCACGCTTTTCCCGGGCATATGCCGCAGCACGTCACCGCAGCCCGCCCGCCGGCAAGACATGGGGGACGCGCAGCGCCGCCTGAAAGGAGCAAACCGCCGACACGGCAGCCATGCGAAAATGCGCAGACTCCGCCTCCAACAATGCCCCGATGCCCCCCTCGAAATACGACTTCCGCCAATTCCAGGAAGAGCTGGCCCAACTCGAACGCAAGACCCAGTCGCCCGCGCCGTCCAAACCGCTCGGCAAGAAGGCCGCCGCCGAACAGCGCCTGTCGCTGGCCCGCGACGAGTTCCTCACCCTGCGCAAACGCTACGGACTCAGCGTGGCCGACGTGGTGGCGTTCTTCCCCGAGGAAGAAGGCATCGCCTACCTGCAGGAGCTGATCGCCGCCGCGCAGGCCAAGCCGCGCCGCCGGACAAAGCCGAAGCCGTAGGGCGGACACGGCCCGCCATCGTCGTGTCGCGAGAGGGCTGGCGGGCGGTGCCCGCCCTGCGAATGGGGACGCGAAAAGATGCAGGAGCGCACCCTGTACGCGATGCTCTCCGTCACGTAACGAATGGCATCGTGCACAGGGTGCGCTCCTATACGAGCTATTCGGTGACGGCTGGCGCGAGCGTCACGTCGCCGAACCAGGCCTGCACGTGGCCGCCGGTGTTGTCGGTGTCGGCGGAGAGTGCGATGCCGGTGATGCGCGGCACGGGGCGGCCGAACGCGGCGAGGAAGTCGGCGGCAAGGTCGCGCTCCTGCACTTGCCAACTGCCGGCGTGGGCGTTGCCGCTCTGCAGGACGATGGTACGCACCTGCGGCGAATACGGGCTGGAGGCGATGGTGCCGATCGGGTGGCGGTTGTCCCACACGTAGCACAGCGCCGCGGTGGGCATCGCGTGACCGAGGGTGCGGCTGGCCAGTTTCAGTTTCATGCGCTGCAGCCAGGACAGGCTGGAATGCGGCACGTCGAAGAACACGTAGACGCGCGCGGCGAAATCGTCGCCCTTCTTCCTGGCGAGATTCGCCGCGGCCACGCTGTGGTCGACCTTCCAGCGCCAGCCGAGCGTGGTCGTGGCGGGCAGGTCGAGCACGTGGGCGACGGCGCCAGCGGCATGGTCGGCGTCGATGTGAAACACGGTGCCGCCGCCATCGAGCACCAGCGTCATGCGCGCCGCCGGACGATGCCTCGACACGGCATAAACCTTCCAGCCTTCCGGCAGCGCACTGCCCGGCGCCGTGTCGGAGAAGCGCAGCGTGATCGGCGCCGCAGCCGTCGCGGCCCACGCGGCCGGCGCGAGCGCGAGCAGCAGGATCATCACTCGCCGCAGTCGTCGCGAGCCTTGCCCGCAGCCGCGCACGATGCGTCCGACCGGGCGGCGGGGTGCGGAGAGTTTCGCCATGGGGACAGCCGGTGAAGAAGCGTGCGGGGAGCATACCGGCATCGCGTGCGGCGAGCCTGGAGAGCGGCGCACGACGCGGCCGACGCGCATCTCGCACTGCCGCATCCCCGACACCGCGAAAAAAATATCGCGCGCGAGCCGCAACAGTTGCGCCAAACCCCTAAAATTTCGCTACATTGTGCGGGCCGCAAGGCCTCCGAGCCCAGAAAGCCGGGGTTCCCTACTATCGAGATCAACTAATGGCTACCAAAACCACTGCCAAGAAAGCTCCCGCCAAGGCTGCCAAGCCTGCCGCCGCCAAGTCCGCCGCGCCGGTCAAGCCGCTGAGCGAGAGCCTGTCGAAGTCCGGGCTGATTGCCCACATCGCCGCCCAGGCCAACGTCGAAGCGAAGGCGGTCAAGGCCGTGCTCGCCGGCCTGGAGTCGGCCGTGCTCGCCTCGGTGCACAAGAAGGGCGTGGGTCAGTTCACCCTGCCGGGCCTGTTCAAGATCAACGCCGTGAAGGTTGCCGCCAAGCCGAAGCGCAAGGGCAAGAACCCGTTCACCGGCGAGGAGCAGGTGTTTGCCGCCAAGCCCGCCACGGTGAAGGTGAAGGTGCGCCCGCTGAAGAAGTTGAAAGACGCCGCGCTCTGATCTGCGCGCCTTGATCAACCTGCGTTGATCAACAACGTCTGATTCACCCGCACGCCGCCGCCCGGCATTCCACCGGGCGGCGGCGTCGCGTTTGCGGTGCGGCGCGCCGCATCGGTGAACCGCGGACGACGCGCAGTGGGGGAAATAGACCGGTACCGGCTTGTTGACTAGTATCGGGATTCCCCTCCCCCACGTGATGGATTGCCCGTGAAGCGACTGATCCTCTCCGCGCTCATCATCGGCGCCTGTGCCGGCGCACAGGCTGCCGATGTCCCCACCTTCAGCACGCAGCGACTTTCCGACGAGGTCAAGACGCTCTCATCGGACGCCTTCGAGGGCCGCGGCCCGGCCACGCCGGCGGAGACGCGCACGATCGACTACGTGGTCGAGCAGATGAAGGCCGCCGGCCTGCAGCCGGGCGGCGACCTCAAGGACGGCAAGCGGCTGTGGACGCAGGCGGTGCCGCTGCTGCGCACCGAGATCATCGGCAAGCCCGAGCTCAGCCTGACCCTGGGCGACAAGAGCGAGCCGCTCACCCAGGGCGAGCAGATCGCCATCCGCGCACCGATGAACGGCGCCAGCGCGATCGACATCAGCCATGCGCCGCTGGTCTTCGTCGGCTACGGCGTGAAGGCGCCGGAGCGCAACTGGGACGACTTCAAGGGCGTCGACCTGCACGGCAAGATCGCCGTGGTGCTGGTCAACGATCCGGATTTCGAAACCGGCAAGGGCGACTTCGGCGGCAAGGCGATGACCTACTACGGCCGCTGGACCTACAAGTACGAGGAGGCCGCGCGCCAGGGCGCACTGGGCCTGCTGGTGATCCACGAGACCGCACCGGCGTCCTACGGCTGGGCCACGGTGAAGAACTCCAACACCAACACCATGTTCGACATCGTGCGCGACAAGCCGGGCGACTCGCACGTGCCGCTGGAGGGCTGGATCCAGCGCGACCTGGCAGTGCAGCTGTTCAAGCATGCGGGGCTCGATTTCGACAGCGCCAAGAAGCTCGCGCAGACGCGCGCGTTCAAGCCGATCGCGCTGAAGGGCGAAAACCTGTCGGCCAACTTCAAGGTCGACAAGAGCGTGATCACCTCGCACAACATCGTCGGCCGCGTGATCGGCTCCAAACACCCCGACCAGACGGTGATCTACAGCGCGCACTGGGATCACCTGGGCGTCGGCCTGCCCGATGCCACCGGCGACCGCATCTACAACGGCGCGGTGGACAATGCCACCGGCACCGCGGCGCTGATCGAGATGGGCCGCGCCTTCGCGCATGCGCCGCAACCGGAGCGCAGCGTGGTATTCCTCAACGTCACCGCCGAAGAGAAGGGCCTGCTCGGCTCGGAGTATTACGCCAGCCACCCGCTGTACCCGCTCGCCACCACCGCTGGCGTCATCAACATGGACGCGCTCGACCCGCACGGCCCCACCCGCAACTTCACCATCTCCGGCAACGCCAAGCTAGGTTTGCTGGATGATCTGATCGCCGACGCGAAGCCGTTCGGCATGGTCTACACGCCGGACTCCCATCCGGAAGCGGGCTACTTCTTCCGCTCCGATCACTTCTCCTTCGCCAAGCGCGGCGTGCCGGCGGTCTCGTTCGGCTCGGGCAACGACCGCATCGACGGCGGCGTGAAGGCGGGCGAGGCCGCGGGCAAGGAATACACCGCCAAGCACTACCACCAGCCCTCCGACGAGTGGCAGGCGAGCTGGCCGTTCACCGGCATGGCGCGCGACCTGCAACTGCTCTACACCGTCGGCAACCAGCTGGCGAATTCGGACCAGTGGCCGGGCTGGAGCAAGGACTCTGAGTTCCGCGCCGCGCGCGAGGCTACCGCCGACCAGCGCAAGTAGGGCGCCACGAACAAACGTGATGCGCAACGCCCTCGTAGGGCGGGCACTGCCCGCCGCTCCTGGTCACGGTGCCACGAAGAGCCGGCGGGCAGTGCCCGCCCTACGTCCCCCATCCACGGACACGCGTGACGCGACGCACCCTCGTAGGAGCGCACCCTGTGCGCGATGCTCTTCCGTCACGTGACGAAGAGCATCGCGCACAGGGTGCGCTCCTGCCAAGAGGTGTGGTTCTTTTGCGCGAAGGGCCGCAGGCGACGCCAGGACCGCGCCATCAAACCAGTTGCGCGAACCACGCGCCGTGACCAGGCAATTGCAGCTTGCCGTCCTGCATCGTGCCGGCTTGCAGACCGTTGCCGTCGAGCGCGACGGGGGTGCCCGGCAGGGTCGGCAACGTCACCTCGATGGCTGACGTGCCGAGGTTGAACACCACCAGCAACGCCTCGCCCTGCAGTCGTCGGGTGAAGGCGAGGATCGGCTCGGGCGTGTCCAGGAATTCGATGTCGCCCCAGCGCAGCGCCGGGTGGGCCTGGCGCCAGCGCATGAAAGTGCGGAAGCCGTTGAGCACGGACTGCGGATTGCCCTGCTGTTGCGCCACCGCGCGGGCGCGGTGTTCCTCGGGCACGGGCAGCCAGGGCATGCCGTGGCTGAAGCCGGCTTGCGCGTCCTCGTCGCTCCACGGCATGGGCGTGCGGCAACCGTCGCGACCCTTGAACTGCGGCCAGAACGCGATGCCGTACGGATCGCGCAATGATTCGTAGGGCACGTCGGCCTCGGTCAGGCCCAGCTCCTCGCCCTGGTAGATGCACACCGAGCCGCGCAGCGAGCAGACGATCGCGGTGAACAGGTTGGCCAGTTGCGCCGAGGCATCGCCGTTGCCCCAGCGGCTGAGCACGCGCTCCACGTCGTGGTTGGAGATCGCCCAGCACGGCCAGCCTTCGGTCATCTGCGCTTCGAGCTGGCGCACCGTGCCGCGGATGTGCGCGGCACTGCAGTCCTCGGTGAGCAGCTCGAAGCTGTAGCCCATGTGCAGGCGACCGTGCATGGTGTACTCGGCCATCGTGGCCAGCGAATCCTCCGAGGAGATTTCGCCCAGCGCGGCCACGTCGGCATAGCCATCCATCAGCGCGCGCAGCTCGGCGAGGAAACCCAGGTTCTCCGGCTGCGTGTTGTTGTAGTAGTGGTACTGGAACGCGTACGGGTTGGCCGGGCTGAAGCCGCGGCCCACGCGGCGCTCGCTGGGCTTGGCCGGGTTGTCGCGCAGCTGGCGGTCGTGGAAGCAGAAGTTGATCGCGTCCAGGCGCACTCCGTCCACGCCCTTGTCCAGCCAGAAGCGCACGTTGTCCAGCGTGGCTGCACGCACCTCGGGGTTGTAGAAATTCAGGTCCGGCTGCGAAGCAAGGAAGTTGTGCAGGTAGTACTGGCCGCGGCGCGGCTCCCACTGCCACGCGCTGCCGCCGAACAGCGACAGCCAGTTGTTCGGCGGCGTGCCGTCGGGCCGCGCGTCGGCCCACACGTACCAGTCGGCCTTCGGGTTGTCGCGGCTCTGCCGGCTCTCGCGGAACCATGCGTGCTCGGCCGAGGTGTGGCTGAGCACCTGGTCGATCATCACCTTCAAGCCGAGCCCGTGCGCCTTGTGCAGCAGGCGGTCGAAATCCTCCAGCGTGCCGAACAGCGGATCGACCTCGCGGTAGTCGGCGATGTCGTAGCCGAAATCCGCCATCGGCGACTTGAAGAACGGTGCCACCCAGATCGCGTCCACGCCCAGCTCGGCCACGTAGTCGAGCCGCTCGACGATGCCGGGCAGGTCGCCCACCCCGTCGCCGTCGGTGTCGAGGAAGCTGCGCGGGTAGATCTGGTAGATGATGGCGCCACGCCACCACGGGGCATTGCTCATTCGCCTGTCCATGCCGTTGCCGCCCGGGGCTGCAGGACACGCCGCACGGCGAGCCTGTCAGGGGTTGGCAGGCAGCTTAGCGGCTGCGGACGAACCCGCCGCGATCGTGCATACGTATTCATGGATCGCCGCTGCCGCTGCGCAACATCGCGCACGACTTTGCATTTGGACGTCCAAACAAAAGTCCGCCGCAACCGGCGCAGGCCGCGCCAGCGCTGCATCCGCACGACCACGTCGCCACTGCGCAGCGTTTCGCGTCGAGCCCGCGCGCCAGCGCTGCACGCCGCGCCGCGCGCAGCTTTGCGACGCGGCGCAACAGAATGAATACGTATGCATGAACGGCTCGCCCCGACGCAGCCGTCCTAACATCGGCCTCACGGATTCGGCCGCCGCGCGCTCGACGGCGGTCGACCACAACTTCCGAACACCATAACGCTCGTCACAAGACCCGCAGTACTACCCTGGGAGGGGACAACGGTGATACTCAAACACAACGTGCTGGCCTTGGCGCTGGCGTCGGTCGGTTTCTGCGCATTCATCCCCGCCCACGCGGCCACCCCGCTGGCCGGCAGCGCGACTGCCGCACAGGACACTCAAAGCCAGGACGCCCAGACCCAGGATGCGACCACGGCCGATACCAAGGCCGACAAGGATCGCCGCCGATCCGCCAAGGACAACGCCAAGCAGTTGCAGGCGGTCGAGGTGAAGGGTTTCATCAGCAGCATCGAGAACTCCACCGCGCTCAAGCGCAACGCCAGTACCATCGTCGAGGCGGTGTCCGCCGAGCAGGTCGGCAAGCTGCCGGGCGTGTCCATCGCCGATGCGCTGGGACGCCTGCCCGGCCTCGCCGTGCAGACCGTCAGCGGCCGTCCGCAGGTGCTGACCATCCACGGCCTTGGCCCGGACTTCTCCACCGCGCTGATCAACGGCGGCCAGCAGGTATCCACTTCCAACAACCGCGACGTGCAGTTCGATCAGTACCCGTCGAGCTGGTTCGACAACGTGGTGGTGCACCTGTCGCCTTCGGCCAACCTGATCGGCCAGGGCCTCACCGGTACGGTGGACATGCACACCATCCGCCCGCTGGACAAGAACGGGCCGGAGGCGGCGATCAATGCGCGCTACATCTGGAACGGCATGTCGCAGCTGGCCGACGGCCCCGGCGTGAGCAACAAGGGCCACAACGTCAACGGCGTGTGGGTGCACCAGTTCGCCGACAACACCATCGGCGTGACGCTGGGCGTGGACCTGGAAGACAGCCCGTCGCAGATCATGCACCAGCAGCCGTGGGGCTACCCCACCGACGCCAACGGCAACTACGTGATCGGCGGCTCGAAGAACTACGGCATCACCGACTCGATGAAGCGCAACGGCCTGCTCGCCACCGTGCAGTGGCGGCCGAACGAGCACTACACCGGCACCGTCGACCTGACCTTCGACGACTTCAAGGAGGTGCAGCAGGCCAAGGGCATGGAGTTCCCGCTGTTCTGGAGCTCCGCGCAATTGCAGCCGGGCGGCACAGTGCAGGACGGCTTCATCACCAGCGCGGCGTACACCAACGTCAAGCCGGTGATCCGCAACGACTACAACCGCACCAAGGCGCGGGTCTACAACTTCAACTGGGACAACCAGTTCACCATCGACGAGAACTGGTCGATCGACGCCGACGTCAACTACTCGCGCGCCACCCGCGACGACATCAACCTGGAGAGCTATTCCGGCACCGGCTTCGGCGCGGCCAACGGCGCGCTCGACACGATTGGCTTCAACCAGATCGACAGCGGCCTGTTCTATTTCTTCCCGACGCTCGACTACACCCAGGGCGTGGTGCTGACCGATCCGCAAGGATGGGGCGGCGGCAACGACGTGGTGCAGGCCGGCTTCATCAACGCGCCGCATACCGTCGACTACCTCGCCAACCTGCGCCTCGCCGCACAGCGCAGCTTCGCCAGCGGCCCGATCGCCAGCGTGGAATTCGGCGTGGCGCACAGCACGCGCAACAAGACCTACCACATCGACCAGAGCTTCCTGACCCTGGGCGGCGGTACCATCAGCGGCGGCACCGCGGTCACCACTGCGCCGTTCAGCGGCACGCCGTGCAGCCCGCTGGCATGGATGGGCGTGGCCTCGCAGCTCTGCTACAACCCGTTCAACCTGCTCGACAGCGGCACCCTGCAGAGCGTGCCGACCTTCGGCTCGTCGCTGAACCTGCCGCCGGACTGGGAAGTGCGCGAGAAAACGTTCACCCCGTTCGTGCAGTTCAACCTGGACACCTACCTGGGCGACGTTGGCCTGCGCGGCAACTTCGGCGTGCAAGCCTCGCACACCTCGCAGCGCGCCACCGGCGAACGTGTGGCGCCGGGCAGTGCGGTCACCGGCAACGCGATCACGCTGATCCCGGTGGTGGGCAGCACCAGCTTCAACAAGTTCCTGCCCAGCGCCAACCTGATCTTCGCCCTCAGCGCCAGCGACGACCTGCGCGTCAGCGCCGCACGCACCATGGCCCGCCCGCGCATGGACCAGATGAACGCCAGCATGAAGGTGAGCGGCAACATCACGCACCTGCAGAACACTGACCCGAACCAGGCCTACTTCAGCTCTGAAGGCGGCAACGCCAAGCTCAAGCCGACCATGGCCGACAACTACAACGTCAGCTACGAGCACTACTTCTCCGGCGGCAACAGCTACGAGTGCAGCTCCGCCGACCAGAAGAACTCCGACCTGTGCCGCG